>Ga0308411_10000228_pt1 | contig 35283 bp, 28 predicted proteins | sample HotsprottomLayer_2_FD_203530 | JGI IMG/M metagenome (GOLD analysis project Ga0308411, IMG submission 203530) | Hot spring phototrophic mat microbial communities from Octopus Spring, Yellowstone National Park, Wyoming, United States -... | ecosystem: Environmental > Aquatic > Thermal springs >... | reverse complement strand
CCTGGCTCGCGGCCAGCCCATCGTCACCGCTCCCGGCAGCGGCGCCCGTCGTCGTGCGGCTCACGGCCAGCCGCAGCGGTCTGGCCCCAGCTCGCTATACGGCGACGGTGGCGATCGATACGAGCGGCGGTCGCGTGCAGGTGCCGCTGACGCTGGAGGTGACCGCGACCGGCGAGGTCGCCGTGGGCGATGTCGGCCATACCTTCGTGCTCCTGGTCGATCCGCTGTCGCGCCAGACCGTCGCCCAGGGGACGAGCTCGTCCGCCGGCAGCTACGCGATCGCCTTCGACGAGCCTGTGCCGGCGGGCAGCTTCCTCGTCGTGGCCGGCACCGATCGCGACAACGATGGCCTCGTCGGCGACCCGGGGGAGGCGCTGGGGGTCTACCCGAGCGTGGATTCGCCCGCACCGGTCGTGGTGGGGGCGGCCGGCGAGATCGCCCTCGACCTCGCGGTGGCCGAGCAGGTGGTCATCGTCGGCGGCGGCAGCGACGCACGGCTGCGACCGGCGTACGCAGGCTACAGACGACTGCGTTGAGGGGGCTCGAACGCTCACCAGTAGTCGTGACTGCCGGGGACCGCGGCGGTGATGGCCAGACGCTCGAAATGGGTCGCGCGCACGTGGATGACGCCGTCGCGTCGTTCGAGGGGGCCCGTGATGGCGAGGAGCGGTGTCGTGTTCAGAGTCGACCGCCAGCGCTCGTAAACCGGCGGCAGGACCACGACGTTGGCCATGCCGGTCTCGTCCTCGACCGTGAGAAAACAGACCCCACGGGCTGTCGCGGGCCGCTGCCGGACGATGACATGACCGGCAATCGTGACCAGATCGCCATCTCGATGCCGAGCCAGGTCGCTCGCCGCGACGAAGCCGCGCTCGCGGAAGGTCTCGCGCAAGTGCGCGACGAGGTGCGGGCCCGTGGTGAGGCTCGAGGCGGCGTAGTCGGCGAGGGTCTCGTCCCAGGCGCTCATCTCGGGGAGCGGGGGCTCGAGCTGTCGCGACCGGACACGCGCTAGCAGGCTCTCGGCGTCACGCTCGATCGCCGCGACTTGCCAGAGGGCCTCGCGACGTCCGAGCCCGAAGGCGGCGAAGGCTCCTGCGTAGGCCAGCGCCTCCAGCTCGTCACGGCGCAGCCGTGCCGCCTGGGCCATGGCCTCCGGGCTCTCGTGAGGACGGCTGGCGACGATGCGGGCCGCCGACTCGCGACCGAGCCCCTTGGTCCAGCAGAGACCGAGTCGAACGGCGAGGGTGTCGCCACTGCGCTCGAGCGTACAGCCGACCTGCGAGCGGAGGGCATCGATGGGCAAGAAGCACACGCCGTGTCGCATGCCGTCCTGGACGATCGTCGCGGGGTGGTAGAAGCCCATCGGCCAGGCGTTGAGGAGCGCACAGCAGAAGGCCGCGGGGTGATGGGCCTTCAGGTAGGCCGAGGCGTAGGCGATCAGCGCGAAGCTGGCAGCGTGGGATTCCGGGAAGCCGTAGAGCGCAAAGGAGGTGATGCTTCGAACGATCTCGTCCTGCACGGCACCACGGATGCCACGCTCGCTCATGCCGCGGCGGAGCCGACGCTCGATGGCCTGCATGCGCTCGAGCGACCGCTTGAACCCCATCGCACGGCGGAGCTCTTCGGCCTCGCCGGCGGTGAAGCCCGCGACGGTCATGGCGATGCGCAGGAGTTGTTCCTGGAAGAGCGGCACGCCGAGCGTGCGCCGCAAGATGGGCTCCAGCGCGGGATGGGCGTAGCGGACGGGCTCGGCCCCCGTGCGGCGGCGCAGATAGGGGTTGACCATCTGGCCGACGATCGGGCCGGGGCGGATGATCGCCACCTCGACCACGAGATCGTAGAAGCGCTCGGGGCGCATGCGGGGCAGGGTGGCCATCTGGGCCCGGCTCTCGACCTGAAAGACGCCGACCGTGTCCGCGCGCCGGAGCATGGCATAGGTCGCCGGATCGTCGGCCGGGAGCCGCGCGAGATCGAGATCCACCCCCTCGTGCGTGCGGACCAGCGGGATGGCCTCCTCGAGCACGGCGAGCATCCCGAGGCCGAGGAGGTCGACTTTCACGATACCGAGATCGGCGCAGTCGTCCTTGTCCCACTGGATGACGTGACGTCCGGGCATGGTGGCCGGCTCGAGGGGGACAAGGTCGTCCAGTCGGCCTGCGGCGATCACCATTCCGCCCGAATGCTGGCCGAGGTGGCGAGGGAGGCCGAGCATCTGACGAACCAAGGCGACCAGCAGCGCGATGCGAGGCGCCGCAGGATCGACCCCGCCCAGTCGAAGCAGGCGGGGCAGGTCGTCGTGGGCATCGTGATAGCCGTGTTGATGGAGCAGCCGGCTCAGGCGATCGACCTGCGCGAGGGAGAGGCCGAGCGCTTTGCCCGCCTCGCGGACTGCACTGCGGGTTCGGTAGCCAATGACCGTGGCCGTCATGGCGGCACCGTGCGTGCCGTAACGGCGGTAGACGTACTGGATCACTGCCTCGCGCTGCGGTCCGCTCGGCAGGTCGAGGTCGATGTCGGGCCACTCGCCGCGTTCCTCGGACAGGAAGCGTTCGAACAGCAGCTCCATGGCGACGGCATCGACGGCCGTGATGCCGAGCGCATAGCAGACCGCGCTGTTGGCGGCCGAGCCTCGGCCCTGGCAGAGGATGCCGCGGCTGCGGCAGAAGCGGACGATGTCCCAGACGATGAGGAAGTAGCCAGCGAAGCCGAGCTTCTCGATGAGGGCAAGCTCGTGCTCGAGCTGGGCGCGGATGCGCGGCGTGATGGTGTGCCAGCGGCGCCGAGCTCCCTCTTCGGTGAGACGACGCAGCAGGCCGATCGGTGTCTCGCCGGGCGGGAGCGGATAATCCGGAAAGCGATAGCCGAGGTCGGCGAGCGTGAAGCGGCAGCGTTCGGCGATATCCCGGCTGTGGCGGATCGCGTGGGGGAGATCGCGAAAGCGTGCTGCAGCGTCGGCAGGTGCCCGCAGGTGGCGCTCGGCGTTCACGCTGAGGGCCTGACCGGCACGATCGAGGGTGGTTCCGAGCCTGATGCAGGTGAGCACATCGAGCAGCGGCCGGCTCGCGGGGGTGGCGTACCGGACATCGCCGCTGGCGACCACCGGCACCCGATGGGCCGCGGCGAGATCGCCGAGACGGCGTGCAAGCCGCTCGCCAGCGCGTGTTCCGTCTCGCTGGATGTCGACGGCCAGGCGACGGCGGCCGAAGATCCCGAGGAGGCGGTCGAGACGACGGGCCGCCTCCGCGGGCTCGGCGGCGCGGGCCAGCGCGCCATCGACGCCGCCAGCGAGACAGTGCAGACCTCCGGCATGCTCCTCCAGCTGGTCTGCCGTGGCGAGAGCCTGTCCCTTGGGCCGGTGGAGTGCGGCGGCCGTCAGGAGGCGACAGAGATTGCGGTAGCCGGTCCGGTCCTCCACCAGCAGCTCCACCCGCCCGAGGCCAGCGACATCCACGAGCGCCCCGACAATCGGCCGGATGCCGGCACGGACCGCAGCCTGGAAGAAGCGTGGAGCACCGTAGAGCCCCCGGATGTCGGCGAGCGTGAGCGTATCGCAGCCGATCTCCGCTGCGCGTGCGACCAGATCTTCCGGCAGCGAGGCGCCTTCGAGGAAGCTAAAGGCGCTCCGGCAGCGAAGCTCGACGTAGTCCGTGGCGCCGGGATCAGTCGTACACGCCATCGGCGAACCACGCTCCCGAGACGAGGTCGCGGTAGCAGCGGTAGAGGCCTCCGTCGCTGAGCTCCAGATCCCAGTAGTCGCGGGCGAGAGGGGCCTCGCTCCACCACTCGGTCGAGAGGCGCCACGGGCCTGCCGCCTCGACCACGCGTCCACCGAAACCCGGGCCGCGGACAAATGCTGGGATGTCGCGCTCGGCGAACACGTCGAGGGGCTTGGGCGGACGAAAGGCGCGTGCCACGAGGCGGCAGCACGATCCTGGCGCTGCATCCTCCGCCGCGGGAGCTGCTCGTGGGGTTCCACGAGGCATGAGGAACGGCGTGACCGCCTCCGCCGCAGGGCGGTGTGTATCGAGGACGGCTGGCGTGCCGAGACGCCCCTCTCCACACAGCACACCGAGCCGGGCCAGCGTCGTGGCGAGCCGTTCGGGCACGGGACCGGGGGGCGAGAACAGGCCGAGCTGGAGGGGACGGATGGCCTCCGGAAACAGCGTGAGTGCTGCCTTGGTGATCGCAGCACGCGGAGGACGTGCCTCGAGCGCAACGCGCAGGCAGCCGAGCAAGGTCCTGGCCTCGCGGGTGGGAGCAGCGAGCGGAACAATGCGTTCGTCGCGTCCCCCGTCTGCAAGCCCGAGTCCGAGCGCAAGCCGGGCGCAGCCGAGGCTCCCGAAGGCCAGGCGGGCCAGCGCCCGCTCGATCAGGCCGCGCAGCACGAAGAGCAGGGGCTCGAGCGTCTCCACGCTCCACTCGAGAGCGACGGACTCCTCGACGGTCGCGGGCTCGTGAAGCGAGGGAGCGAAGGGACGATCGTCCTCGCCCCGAGCTGCCCGGACGAGGGCGGCGCCTTCGGCACCGAGCCGTACCGTCACCTCGGCAAGCGGGAGTTGCGCAAGATCGCCGAGTCGGCGAATTCCCCAGCGTTCGAGCGTCGTCGCGAGCTGCGGCGAAGGTGCGAGGCAGGCGAGCGGGAATGGCGCCAGAAACCCCTGCTCGGTTCCGGCGGGGACGATCGTGCAGCCGTCTCCATAGCGAGCTACCAGGAACGCCGCGCGCATGGTGGAGGCGATGCCGACCCGGGCGTCGAGCCCCACGTGCGCTGCGCGGGCGAGCAGGGCACTGGCGAGACCCGCCTCGGTAGCGGTGAGATGCGCCGTTCCGGCAGTATCGAGGAAGATCGCGCCTTCTGGGCCCAGCTCGAGACGCTGGGCGAGCGAGGCGGCGACGTCAACGAGTGCCGAGAGAGCGCAACGTTCCGCCTCGGGGTCGCGGGTGCGAACAACGAGCCGAGCTGCGATGGCGCGAGCCTGTGCGACGGTGTGCTGGCCGGGGCGGATCCCCTGGGCTCGGGCCGGTCGTGCTGCCGCGAGCACGCGGGCGTGCGAGGCGGCATGCTCGGCGACGATCAGCGGGGTGCCGGCGAGCGCCGGGTCGGCACGGCAGATCGCAGCCAGGGGGAGATGGGGCACCAGAAGGCAGGCAATGCGTGCCATATAGATGGAACGACTGGCTGCTCACGCGCAGGCTGCATGGTGGACGACGAGCGTTCGTCCCTGCGCTCCCGTTCGACTGCGCGCGACGGTGATCCGGACGGTGATGCCCTCGAGGAGCAGGGGCCGACCGCGCCCCCCGCTCCAGCGAGTGCGGTGAGGGCCGAGCTCGAGGCCGAACGCCGCCGTGACGCCGGCCTGACGGCTGCTGCCCACGACGAGCAGGGTCGATCCCGTGCGCTGGGCCGCACGGGCCAGACGTGTCCAGGTGCCTGCGGCCGATCGGACGAGACAAGAGGCTCGAGCCGACCTCGTGCTCTCGGCAAGATCGAGGACCACGAGCGCGAAGCCGCCAGTTTCGAGCAGCAGCTCGGCAGCGCGCAGTGCGTCCGCAGGACGGCGCGGTCGTACCCAGAGGGTATGGTCGAGATACACGCCGGCAGCGGCTGCCATCGCGGGATCGAGGGCATTGTCAGGATCGACCCAGGCCACCATTTCACCCCGGGCGGTCGTCGTGGCCGCGACCCTGCAGGCGAGAGCGGTTCGTCCGGCGCTGTGACGCCCTGCGATCTCGCTCACCTGTCCTCGCAGGAGCCCCCCGCCGAGGAGCGCATCGAGGCTGGCGAGGCCCGTCGGCAATCGTTCGGCTCTCGCCGCAGAGGCTGTACCGAGCCGGATGCTCCCGGGATGTCCGAGCCGATCGAGAAGAGCGGCCGCACGCGACATGGTCTTGTTTTCGCCTTTTATTCGCCTTCCTGTCAAGGTCGCGCGGAAGGTGGGCTTGCCACCGGCCCGCCCGGCTGACACCTAGGGCATATGGACCGACATGTGGCGGACCGAGAGCGTGGCACCGAGCCCGCGCTCGACGAGGCGAAACGCAATCTCGTCGAGGCCCAGCGTCATCTCGAGATGATGCTCGAAGTCGCTCGGATCGCTCGCGAAGCACGGGCGCGACGGCTCGATCGCGGAACAGACACGCGACAGCAGTGACATGGGCTGCGGCCCGCGCTAGCGTCCCGGCTCCATGACCGAGACGCAGCCGTTGCTCGTCGAGCGCGCAGGGCCGATCGTCACGCTCACCATCAATCGTCCCGGGAGCCGCAATCCCCTCGGCGAACCGGGCGATGGAGACCGCTTCGCCGACGCGGCAGCCCGCATCAACGCCGACCTCGACGTGCGATGCGTGATCCTGACCGGTGCCGGTGTGGCCTTCTCCGCCGGCGGGAACCTCAAGGCCATGCGCGAGCGCGGCACGGGCTTTGGCGGATCCGGGGTGCAGATTCGGGACGCCTACCGCCAGAACATCCATCGCATGGTGCGCGCGCTCTGGACGCTCGAGGTCCCGATGATCGCGGCGGTGAACGGTGCCGCCATCGGCCTTGGCAACGACGTGGCCTGTCTGGCCGACACGCGGATTGCCGCGGAAGGCGCGATCTTCGGTGCGACCTTTCTGCGGATCGGGCTCGTCCCCGGCGATGGTGGCGCGTGGCTCTTGCCACGGGTGCTAGGGATGGCGCGGGCCGCGGAGCTCCTTTACACGGCCGACACCATCGACGCGGACACGGCCCTCGCCTGGGGCCTGGTGAGTCGGGTGGTGCCCCGCGACCGCCTGATGGACGAGGCCCGGGCGCTGGCCGAGCGGATCTGTCGCCAGCCGTCCGCGGTCTTGCGGATGACGAAGCGGCTGCTGCGCGATGGCCTGACCCAGACCTTCGAGAGCGTGCTCGAGGTGTCCGCGGCACTCCAGGCGCTCGCGCACCATACCGAGGATCACCACGAAGCGCTGAGCGCGTTCTTCGAGAAACGCGCGCCGCGCTTCACGGGCCGCTGACCGATCGGCGCTCGATCATGGTGCCGGGCGATTCGCCGCCGCTTGCCGGGATCGTCGTGGTCGATCTGACCCGGGTCCTGGCGGGTCCCTTCTGCACCCTGCTCCTCTCGCAGCTCGGGGCGCGCGTGATCAAGGTGGAGCATCCCGAGGGCGGAGACGATGCCCGCGCGATCGGGCCACTGCTCGGGGGCAAAAGCCTGTACTTCGCCTCGCTGAACCACGGCAAGGAGTCCATCGCCCTGGATCTGCGCCGCGACGCGGATCGCGCCGTCTTCGAGGAATTGCTCGATATCGCCGACGTCCTCGTCGAGAATTTCCGCCCCGGAGTCATGGAACGCCTCGGCTACGGCTGGGAGCAGCTCCGGGGGCGATGGCCGGGGCTCGTGTATGCGGCCGCCTCGGGCTTCGGGCACAGCGGCCCCTGGCGCGAGCGCCCGGCCTTTGACCTCATCGTCCAGGCCATGGGGGGCCTGCTCAGTCTCACGGGTCAGCCCGGCGGGCCACCGACCCGGGTCGGGGTGTCGATCGGCGATATCGCCGCCGGGCTCTTCCTCGCGCTCGGGATCACCGCGGCACTGTACCGGCGACGCGAGACCGGCCAGGGGACGCAGGTCGACGTGGCGATGCTCGATTGCCAGATCGCCATCCTCGAAAATGCCCTCACGACGCACCTCGTGACAGGCGCCGTGCCGGGGCCGCTCGGCACGCGCCATCCGAATATCGCCCCGTTTCAGGCCTTCGTGGCGGGTGACGGGCAGCCCCTCGTCATCTGCGCGGGCCATGACGGCCTCTTCGCGCGTTTGTGTCACGCGCTGGGTCGGCCAGATCTCCTGCAGGATGCCCGCTTCGAGTCGGCCGACGCGCGTCGCCAGCATGTCGATGCCCTGGCAGGAGAGATCGAGGCTGCGCTCGCCGGGCGCGGGGCGACGGAATGGCTCGCGGTGCTCGAGGAGGCGGGCGTCCCCTGCGGGCCGATTCACAGCGTGCCCGACGCCCTGCGCACGCCGCAGGTGGCCGCGCGGCACATGGTGGTCGAGATCGCCGATCCGGTCATCGGTCGACTGTTCGTCGCCGGCAATCCCATCAAGTTGGCAGGCGTGCCGGATCCCCCCGTGCGGCGGCCGCCCCCGGCGCTCGACGCCGATCGCACGGCAGTGCTGGCGACCCTGGCGAGCCGACGCGCCGTCCCGCGCACCCCGTCCTGAGGCGACGAGCCGTCCGGCGCCCGCGGCCCGGTGGCTCGTCCGAGCTCAGTCCGTGAGCCGCGTGAGCGTGCGCAGCGAGAAGTAGTTCGGATCCCAATTGCGCTCGACGAACGAGGTCTGGTACCGCCCACCGAGCGCTGCGCGGTTGGTCTTGTCGTTCACGCCGATCACGAGGTTGGGATAGACGGCCGAGTACTGCTCGTCGTTCTTGACGAAGTGGTAGCCGCAGGCCGCCGTGTAGAAATACTCGCCGGCGCGATTGTGCACCAGCTTCCAGTAGATGCGGTAGATCTCCTTGTCGAAGAACATCACGACCTTGCCGAAGTTGTAGTAGGGGTCTTCGGACTGGCCCTCGAGGATCCACACCGGCCGCGGGACGAACACGAGATTCTCCTGGATCCACCAGGGGGCTCCCTTGGAGCCGGGCTTCTCGTAGCCGGCCGTCATGTAGGGGATTTCCACGTTGAAGCGGCTCGGCGAGCTCGTCGGACTGAAGGGGAAGGGCTGGGGACGAAGCACCGGCGCGAGGATCTGTCCCTCGCCCAGCAGCTTCCATTTATAATATTCGATCTTTCCGGCGTAGCAGTTGAGGTCGTCCGAAAAGATGTCGAGCCCCGCGACGGGGTCGGAGCGCGAGGCGGCGTTCACGCGCCGCGCGCGACGGGTCGAGGGCACGTACGCCCAGATCGCATCCTGGCTCTCCCAGTCCCAGTAGCGTTTGGTCAGCGTCGATACCCCTTCCACGTCGATCGGCTCGATGGCGGCACCGACCGCCTGCGCGGAAAGGTTGTCGGAATTGTTCTCGATCTTGCCGTCGAGACGACCCTGGTAACTCATGGCGTGGAGAAAGGCCTTCACCCGGCGGAACTGGCCGCCGGTGTCCACCCCGTTCAGGGTGAATGTGGCGCCACCACCGCCGCCTTGGTTCCCGGCGAAAGCGAAGTTCTGGGCGATCTTGCAGGCGACGAGGGGGTCGCTCCGGTCGATGGTGGGGAAAGGCAGGCCGACCACGAAATCGGGGATCTTCCCGGTCGCCTTGTCCCGCAGGCCACAGGTTTTCTCGTCCAGATCGTACTTGCCGGCGTTGGCTGCCGTCGCGTCCCAGAACTTCTTGGCGTAGTTGCTGCGGAACGCCGCCGGATCGACCGGCACGACCTTGAACCAGTATTCGCCGGCCTGCAGCCGTTTCAGCACCGGCTCGGGCAGCAGATCCTTTCCCTCCTGCCAGTTGTTGGCGTCGAGGATCCACGGCTTGTCCTCGGCCCCACGCGCAGGCCCCGTCGCGAACGCCAACGCCATGGCGAGCGCCATCCATGGACGGCGAGTGAGCTTCCGCATACGATCCGACCTCCCTCGAGACGGCGGCATCAGGGACGCCTCCGTCGTTCGCGCGTTTGCCTTCCGCTTGTCAAGGGTCTGCGTTCGGCGGAGGAGCCGAGGCACGGAGCTTGTCCAGCTCCCACTCGAGCGCCGCGCCGACGAGGAGCACTTCCCGCGTGCCCGCGCGCCGTGCATAGCGGGCGGTCCATGCGGGATTGCGCCGGCCGATTTCGAGGACGAGGAGGTCTTGGCCCGTCGCGTCGAGAACGTGCAAGCGCGTTGCCGTGGGACCGAATCCCCATTCCTCGAGGGGGCGATCGCTGTCAGCCTCGAGTGCGGCGGGCCGCAAGGTGCCCAGCGCGCGAAGCAGATCGTCGGGCGCATCGCTGTGCCACGGGCGTCCCTCTGGATCTCGCCAGCCCCCGGCGGAGCGGAGAGCCACGAGGCGACCCGCTGGCTCGGCGAGCTCGATACGCCCGACCTGCTCGGGGGTCGTCAGGAGCGGTGGGGCCGCGGGATCCCGTCGCTCGCCGCGTGGGCCCAGGAGCCAGACCGTGCTGGCGAGCAGCACGAGCAGGAGCAGGAGTCGTGTCGTGCCCCGCCACGTCACCGGTGTCGCCTTCGTCGGTGCAGGGCGACGAGGGCAGCAGCGGCGAAGGCTGTCCCCGGCCCGGCGACCGAGATCCAGAAGATCGCGCGCGCCTCCCGTGCCGTGAGAAAGAGCGCCGAAAAGCGCCCGCCAGGAGCGGCGGGGCGCCGCGGCGCGGCGATGATGCGATCGCGCGCGACCAGCTCGGCCACGAGTAAGAGAAGGTCCCGATTGCCGAGGACGGGCAGGTGGAGATTGGTCGCGAAGTCGGCATCCCCGATCGCAGCGAGGCGCCCCTCGCGGCCCTCGGAAGTCGGGACGCGGGCGAGGATGCCGACCGGCAACGGGCCAGCACGATCGGTGCCGCGCCGGAACTCGGGTAGGGTGCCGGCGAGCGCCCGGCGATCGACATCCGCCCAGGTGCCTTCGCTTGTTACAGCAAGATAGTCAGCTACCACGCCAGGCATCTCGACGAGGCGCAGCGTCTGGGCGACCGGAAGCAGCGCTTCCACCTCCGGGAGCTGGGGAACCAGCTGCTGGTTCAGGTACGCCACCCGGGCGGCGAGCCCGTCCGTCCCGAAAAGCCGAGCCTGGAGGTCGACGACGACATCGTCGCCGGGTTCCACGCCGAAGCTCGCGAGCAGGGCACGCAGCGAGGGCGGCGTGACTGGGTCGGTGAGCACCAGCAGCCGACCCCCTCCCCGCACAAAGCCGACAAGCGCCTCGACCTCTGCGGGCCGCAGATCGCGCTGCGCACCGGCGACGAGCACGAGCCCGGCGTCCGCAGGCACCCCCGCCGCCCCGTCGAGGCGCCGCACCTCGAAGCCATCCAGCGCGAGCGCCCGGGCCGCCTCGCCGGCGCCCTCGCGGCTTTCGTCGTCGCGAGGATCGGCCTCGCCGTGGCCCTGGAGAAAGTAGAGGGGCAGAGTCGGCATCCCCGCCGCTTCGAGGAGCGCCGCCGTGAGCGTATCCTCGTTCACGAGCGGGACCGACGTCCGCCGCATCGTCCCGCCGGCAGCCGGAACCTCGACCACGGCGACGTTGTAGTTGCGGACGCCGAGGCGCTCGGCGACGCCGGGACTCCGGTCGAGGTCGAGCAGCTGGATGTCCAACCAGGGCGCCGCATCGCGGTAGAGCGCCAGGAGGTCGGCCATCTCGCGGCGGATGGCCGTTTCCTGACCGGAGTAGAACGCGGTGATCCGGATCGGTGCCTGCCCTTGGAGAAGCTGGAGGACCTCATGCGTGTGCGGAGAGAGGGTGAAGCGTCGCTCGGGCGTCAGGTCCAGGCGCCAGGGACTGCGCGCAGCGAGCGCGAGGAGACAGGCGAGAATGGCGAGGACCAGAAGGGTCTGCAGTGCGAGGAGCAGGGGGCCGCGCATCAGCCGATGCCACGCCAGGCACGAGCGCCCAGCGCCCGGTGCGCCAGAAACAGGAAGAACGCCGTGAACGCGAGCAGCCAGGCCACGTGACGGAAGTCGATTACGCCTTGTGCGAATCCATAGAAGTGGTCGAAGAGCGAGAGCTGCAAGAGGATGGGGGCCACCCGCTCGGAGAGTGCGGCCTCGTTCCAGGTCACGAACCAGAGGAACACGAGCACGCCATAGGTCAACATGGCGCTCACGACCTGGTTTTCGGTCACCGCCGAGGCGGCGAGGCCGCAGGCGATCAGGCCCGCCCCGAGAAGCAGCATGCCGCAGTAGCCGGCGAGGACCGGACCGACGGCGAACGGATGAAACAGCCAGAGTGTCGCCGGCCCGACCACCGTCGACGCGAGCATGAGCAGGTAGGCGACGCTGGCCGCGAGGAACTTGCCCGCGAGCACCTCGCCGTCCCGGACGGGCAAGGTCCAGAGGAGCTCGAGTGTGCCCAGTTTTCGTTCCTCGGCGAACATCCGCATCGTGAGAAGCGGCAGGACGAGAAGCGCCACGAGCCGGAAATCGAGAAAGACGAACCGCCACAGCCCCATCGGCAGGCTGCTGCCGCCGAAGAGCACGAAAAAGGCGAGCTCGCTCCAGAAGAAGTACCCCGCGAGCACGGCGAAGACGCATGCCAGCACCCAGCCGAGCGGACGGGCGTAGAGCGCGTAGAGCTCGCGGCGGTAGACAGCGAGCGTCCGGCTCATGGAGGCGCCGCTCGTGGAGTGGTCGCGGCGAGAAAGGCCTCCTCGAGGGTCGGTTCGAGCGTGCTCAGGGCGAGGAGACGCCAGCCGCGAGTGACGACAGCCGCGGCCAGCGCTGGGCGGATGTCATGCGTGGATTCGCCCTCGACCCGACAGCGGGATCGCGCGGGGTCGTCCAGGATCACCTCGACCCGGCGTACGCCGTCGACCCCGGCGAGCGTCGCCTCGAGCGCCGCGCCCGGGACCCCGGCCTCGACGAGCACATGGTGCGCCGGTCGCAGCCGGGCAGCGATCGCGGCCGGCGGCCCCGCCGCGAGGATGCGGCCGTGGTGCAGAATGATCACGCGGTCGCAGAGGACCTCCATGTCGGCCAGCACGTGACTCGACACCAGCACGGCGTGCTCGCGGCCGAGGGCACGCACGAGTCGACGCAGCTCGGCCGACTGGGCGGGGTCGAGGCCGGCCGCCGGCTCGTCCAGCAGCACGGCGGGCGGGTTCCCCACCAGCGCGATGGCCAGCCCGACCCGCTGGCGCAGCCCGCGCGAGAGAGTCTCGAGCCGACGCGTTCGCAGCTCCTCCAGGTCCAGGCGCGCCATCGCGGCGGCAGCGGCCCGACGGGCAGCGCTGCGGCTGGCGCCGCGCATCGCCGCGACGAATTCGAGCTGTCCGGCGACCGTCATTTCGAGATGCAGCGCGGGCCGCTCGGGCGCGTAGCCGAGGCGGCTGCGGGCTGTCCGGGGTGCCGCCACGAGATCGCAGCCGTCGATCGAGGCCCGGCCGGTGGTGGGGGGAAACACCCCGGCAAGGATGCGCAGCGTCGTCGTCTTACCCGCACCATTCGGCCCCAGGAACCCGACGATCTCCCCGCGTTCGACGACGAACGAGACGTCGTCGAGCACGGTGTGGGTTCCGAAGCGTTTGCCGAGCCGCTGTGCCTCGATCACCCGACGGCCAGGCGGACGGGCTCGGCCGGCGCCGCCTTCGGGCCGCGCCGCGTGAGGAATCGCGGGCGAATGACCTTGATCCAGGACGGCACGAGCACGAGCCCGCCGAAGGTGTTGAAGGCCATCAGCAGCGCCAGCAGGAACCCCATCTCGGCCTGGAACTTGAGATCGGAGAACCACCAGAAGATCGATCCCACGATCATCGTGCTGGCGGTGAAGATGATCGCCTTCCCCGTGGTGGCCGTGGCGCCGTCCACCGCGTCGTCCAGGGGCACGCCCTCGTCGGCGAGGTCGATCATCCGGCTGAAGTGATAGATCCCGTAGTCGACCCCGACGCCGGCACCGACGGCCGCCACGGGGAGCGAGTTCACGTTGAGGTCGATGTGCATGAGATACATGAACGCCTCGCACGTGAACTGCGCCATCAGGACGGGAATCATGAGGATCACGGTCCCGACGAGCGTGCCGTAGGTGAAGTAGAGGAACGCGGCGACCGCGATCATGACGAGCGCAAGCGTCGTCCAGTAGGAATCCTCGACCGCTTCGTTCACGGCGGCCAGCACGCCGAAGAGCCCGCCGGCGAAGAGGAAGCGTACGGTATCGTCGGTGTTCTTCGCGGCCCATTCCTGGCCTGAGCGGATGGCATTCATGATGAGGTCGTGCGAGTACCCGTGGAAGAGGGTGACGACCGTCCCGTAGCGCATGTCCGCGGACAGGAAGCGGTCGAGGTCGCCGGCCTGCCCGGTCTGCTGGAACTGATAGAAGAGCTCGGCGATGAACTTCTGGCGGTCGGGAATGAAGCCCCACTTGGGCTCGCCCTCGTGGAAGAGCCGCGAGAGCTGCTTGACGATATCGATGACCGTCACCGACACGCCGGCGCCCTCGACGGACTCCATGTGGTCGGCGAACTCCTCCATGGTGTTCAGTGGGACGACATTCTTCATGCCGTCGGGTTTGCGCGTATCGGCGATGACGACCAGCTGGCTCGCGCCGAGGAACTTCTCGTTCAGCTTCTGGTAGGCGATGTTGTACGGGTGATCGGGGAAGAGGAGCGCTGCCCCCGGCGTCATGTCGCCGACCTTCAGCTGGAAGCCGTAGTAGGGGCAGACGACGAAGAGCGCCAGCGTCAGGGCGATCCAGGCCCATTTCCGCTGCCCGGCACTTGCCGCGATGATGGCGTCGGCGATGCCCTTGTAGATCGCCTCGTGACGCAGGTAGAGCGCCACCGCGATCGCCACGAAGACGGCCAGGGGCACGAGACCGAGGAGATCCCAGGCCGCCCACAGGGTGACGGCGCCGAAGCCGAGGGCGATCGCGCCGAGCGTGCCTTTGCCCAGGAGCTGCAGCCAGCGGGGAGCGCCGCTGCGGACGCCGGGCGGGTTCGTCATCGAGAGGATGATGGGGTGGAGGGTTACGACGCTGACGAGGATCGAGAAGATCCAGAAGCAGGAGAACAGGGCCACTTTCTGGATGAGCGGGATCTTGGCCAGCGCGACCACGAACAGGCCCGCGGCGTCGTTGAGAATCGAGGCGATGGCCGGGGGAAAGAGGTGGGAGTACGACTCGATGATGGCGGTGCGCTTGTCGCCCGTGCGGTGGTACTCCTCGTGATAGCGGTCCATCGACTGCACCGAGTGCGACAACGCCCGCGCTGAGAGGAAGACCGGAACGACGAGAATCAGGGGATCGAGGTTGAGCCCGAGGAGCGGCAAGAGACCGAGGGCCCAGACCGCCGAGAGGATCGCCGAGAAAATCGGCACCCAGACGCCGGGCCAGGAGCGGAAATAGTTCCAGAGCAGGAAAGTGAGCGCGGCGATGGTGACGATGAAGACCTGCTGGACCTCGGGGAGAAAGCGCTGGATCGAGGCATAGAGCCAAGGGAATCCCGTGAAGTACACGACATGGTTCTCGTCCTCGACCGCCGCCTTCAGCGCCATCATGCGGTCGTAGAGATAGTCGAAGTCGAGGTCCTCCTCCCAGAAGCCGGCATTCACCAGGGCGGCGGTGTCGTCCTCGGCGACCAGAATGCCACGAATGCCCTTGGTCGCGTAGACGGCGAACTTGACACGTGCGGCGTCGGCGGGCGTCTGCGGTACGCCGGGGTAGAAGACCTCGCGGATCTGGATCGTGCCCTCGACCGTGGTGATGCTCTTCACCCGCGGATGGGCGATGGAGGTGATCTGGTAGGGAACCACCCCGCGCGATTCGACGATCCAGCGGGTCATCTGATCGAGCTTCTGCAGGGTCGTGGGGTTGTAAATATCGCCCTGTTTGACCTCGAGGATCGCCGTGAAGACGTTCGCGCTCCCGAACATTCGGCGAAAGTCGTTGTAGATCTGAATGTAGGGATGCGCTTCGTGAAGCACAAATTCCTTGCCGAAAACGGTCAGCGCGGAGCGCGAGGGATAGAAATCGAGGAATTGCGGCAGTACCTTGATGCGCGTGCACTCGTACGCGAAGAAGACGGTCGCCAGCGCGATCGCCGCCGTGACCCCGAAGCGATAGCGGAGCAGGAACCGCAGATACGCCTGGACCCAGCGCTGCGGGATCATGACCGGGCCCCCGTGGCTGCGCCCCGTCCGAGCCGCCGGAACGAGGGCCCCTCGATGCGGAACACCAGCCCCTCGGATCCCACGGCGAGCCCCGTCCCCTCGGGCGTGAGCCAGAGGGCCCGGATCCAGTGCGCCGCGAGCTGGATGGGCAGGGGCTCGATCTCCCAGGTCTCGCCGCCGTCGCTCGAGCGGAGGACAGTGCCCGAGTCGCCCACGATCCAGCCCTGCTGTCCCACGACTTTCACATCGTAGAAGGCTCGCTGCACCACGGGGGTACGAAGCGCTCGCCAGGTGATCCCCCCGTCCTCGGTCCGCAGGATCACCCCGTCGATGCCGACCGCCCACCCGCGGCGGGTATCGGCGAATCGAATCCCGAACAGCGTGCTTTCCACGGGCACGGCCTGCTGGCGCCAGGACCGCCCCCCGTCGTCACTGTGCACGATGATCCCGAACTCGCCGGCGATCCACGCGTAATCCCGGTCACCGTAGCTGAGGCTGTAGAGATTCACGTCGCCGGGCTCGACACCCGTATCGAGCGCGGTCTCGGGAAGCTGGACGTCCGGCGGAAGCTGCTGGATCTGCCAGGTCTCGCCGCCGTCCTCGGTGTGGACCATGGTGCCGAAATCCCCGGCCCCGTGCCCCCGCCGCGCGTCCACGAATTGCAGGGCGAAGACGTGCCGGTTGGAGCCGGTCTGCTGGAACTCCCAGCTGGCACCCCCGTCGCGCGTCGCATAGACGATTCCCTCCTTGCCCGCCACCCACGCCGTCTGGGCATCGACGCAGCTCATGGCGAGAAAGGGGCGCTTGGTTCCGAGGTCCTGACGCTCCCAGGTCTGGCCACCATCCCGGGTGCGGAACACTCGTCCCAGCTCCCCGACCATCCACCCGTCCAGGGCCGTGGCGAAGCACGTGGCGAAGAGATTCTGTCGAACCTCCTTCAGTGAGACTGGCGTGGAGGAGGCCACGGCCGCGTGCAGAGCGACTGCTGCCACGGCTGAGACGAACTTCATCGATCGGGTCTTTCAGGGCGTCTACATTGCGCCGAGGCCGGCGGACACGGTCACGTGATTCGCCCGCCAGGTGCCTGTCGCGGTTGCCAACCGGGGCGTTTAACTCTGGCGCTCGCGAAGAGCAAGCACGAAGCCCCGGAGGAGCTCCTCACGGTGGGCGCGTGCCCGCCGCGATGCGTCGGCCTAGAACACGAACTCCACCTGGAAGCGCACGTTGTCGCGATCGCGAACCGTCCCGAACTGTCCGGTGGGGGCCGCCTCCACGCGCGTGTAGTCGAAGACGAAGCGGAAGGGATCGCGCACGAAGGTCACGCCGGGCTGGAAGACGAGCCCGCCCTGCCAGTCGTAGAACATGCCATAGGACGGCACGATTCGCCCGCCGGAGTACGAGGTGGTGATGAGCAGGGTCTGCAGGAAGCGGTCGTCGTCGAGATGGTAGAATCGCGGCCGTAGCCGGCAGTTGCGGCGGATCGGATTCCCGTTGGCGTCTCGGCGCCCGGTACTGCATCCCTGAGCGATGCCGAGCGCGCCCAGAATGGGATTCCCGACGCGGCCAGCGACGGGAAAATTCGAGTTCACGGGAATGTTCCGATAGGGCGTGGGCAGGATGAGGTCGCCAGGCGAGTCGAAGACGTGCTTGTAGAAAAACTGCGTCGAAATGAAGAAGGTCTGCTGCGGATTCAGGACACGGATGAAGCGGTTGATGTCGAGGCCGAGCGCGAGGTTGAAGGTGTCGCGCTGGAGGACGCGACCCCACAGGGGGCGTCGCCGGCCGTTCGGATCGTTGAACACGGCGGTGCCGGTGATGTCTCCGAGTCCGGGATACACGAAGGGGTCGAGGCCACCCTCGGTATTGGGCCGCAGGCTTCGGGCCTGGGGCGTGCCGAGCTGGAAGACGTTGTTCTCCGCGTTGCCCCGCCCCTGGCGGTTCATCGGCTCGCCGCGGAACCACGCGGCCTCCGAGCGTACGATGGTGTAGAGGGAGGGGATGGGAAAGGTGACGGATGCACCGGTCACCGGCACGCGCGGATGCTCGAGGAACGCCAAGATCTCGTTCCCAAACTGCGGTAAGACCGTCGGCAGCGTGCTCCCCGCGGGCCCGAGCCCCGGCAGCCGATAGCGAACGCCGGGATAATCGAAGTAGGTGTAGTAGTGGGCGAGGGTCGTGGTGACGTCGTAGGCCGTGAACACGAGGCGCACCCCGCCCCGGACGGCCGTCTTGTCCGGCCGCTGGAGGACCTGGCGAATGGACTGGTTGGGGGAGCCGAGGCCGCCGGGGAGCCAGGGCGAGCCGGCCGGTGTGCCGGGATCCTGGGCGACCGTATCCCCGTTGGCCGCGAAGCCTTCGAGGAACATGTCGGAGAACTTCCAGAAGGAGCCGAAGTTCCAGCTCGCGCGCACCATGTCGAGCGGGACCCGCCGCTCGTCGAGCGGGATGAAGAAGCTGCCGAAGCTGTCGTCGACGGGATTGATGTTGTCGAGCAGCCGGAACACGTCGGTCTCGCCCCAGGCGAGGATCTGCCGGCCCACGCGGAGGAAGACCGGGCCCTTCTCGACGTCGAGGTAGGCGAGAAAGAGGCGGTGGCGCTGGCGGGAATAGCGGCGCAGCTTGTCGACCCGGCGGCGGATGTACTCGGGCTTGAGCTCGTTGCTGGCCAGCACCTGGTCGCCGAGCACGACGACGGGTTGGTCGGCACGGAAGGCCTGGGAGCGCCGATAGGTGTGCTGGTACTCGCCGGGGCCGTAATCGTAAATTCCCTCGCCCTCGCCTCGATACACCACGGAGTACTTCAGCACCTCGGGGTCGAGCCAGCGGAACGCGGCAGCGAGTCCCCAGCCGGTCCGCGCCAGCCGCCGGAGGTCGTGATCGAAGTCGAGCTGGAGGAAGTAGCGGTGCTGACGGACATGACCCGGGGGCGATCCCGGCCAGTTGAGCGGATTGTCCTCGTCGCCGATGCGCTCGGTGCCGATGCGCACGGCGTTGTAGGCGCGCAGCGCGAGATTGGTCTCGCTTCGCTCGTCGAGCGGCACGGCATGGCCCGGGCCGGACAGGCATAGCACCATCCCTATCAACCATGCTGAGCAACGCCCTGCGGCGAGGCGCAGCCCCGTCATCCCTCTCGTCATTTGCCCCTCCTGGTCGCTGGTGCCGGGCCGACTGCGAGAAACGGCGGGGCTTATAAGAAAGTCCGAATCGGGCCGTCAAGGCCGCAAGGGGCGGTCGACGCTGCGGGCCAGGCGGCTCAAAACTGGCGCGTTTCGCCCGGAGCGAGTGTCCAGACTCGGTCAGGGGCGAGACCGTGGCGGCTCCCCGCCGCATGGAAGCGCCGGGGTGGCTCCTGGAGGGGCTCGTCGCTCAAGTCGAAGGTCCCCCAGTGGATGCCGAGCACGCGCTCCGCTTGCAGATCCAGCGCCGCGCGGACGGCCTCGTCAGGATTCAGGTGCACGCTGCGCATCATGGCCGCCGGCTCGTACGCGCCGATCGGCAGCGCTGCCAGATCGAAAGGACCGAGACGGGCGGCGATCTCGGCGAAGGCGCGCTGATATCCCGTATCTCCGGCAAAGTAGAACCGCCGGGTCGGACCGGTGACCGTCCAGCCGGCCCACAGCGCGCGGTTGGCATCGCCGAGCCCACGCTGGCTCCAGTGGCGGGCTGGCACGCAGGTGATGGTGACGCCGCGCAGGTCGACGGCCTCCCACCAGTCGAGCTCCTCGACCGGACCGATCCCGGCGTCGCGCAGCAGATCGCCATTGCCGAGCGGCACCAGAAAGCGGGTGCCGTGCGCCGCGAGCCGCTGGAGAGTCGGCACGTCAAGGTGGTCGTAATGGTTGTGCGAGATCATCACAGCGTCGAGGGGCGGAAGCGCCTCGAGTTCGAGCGGCGGCGCCACCAGCCGGCGTGGGCCGAGCCAGGGCACGGGACTCGCGCGTTCGGACCAGATGGGATCGGTGAGAACGGTGACATGATCGAGCTGCACCAGCACGGTCGCATGGCCGATCCACGTTACCGAGGGCACGCTATGGCGCGCGTTCTCGCGCAGCCACGCGCCGTCGTTCGGCACGGGCGTGGGGGCACCGGTTCGCCCGAGGACGGTGCTTGCCGCCCGCCGCAGGAAGAAGGGGATGGTCACGAGCGGCCCCGCGCGCTCGAGCTCCTCGAGATTGCGAAACCCGCCTCGAGCGTGGTGCGCGGGCTGTGCACTGGCTGCGCTTGGCGAGGCCATGAGCAGCGCCACCGCCATGGCGACGACGCGTTCACTCCAGCAGCGCCGCCGCAAGGTCTTCCCACTCCCGCACGGGCAGCGTCCGCGGATCGGCGGTCAGCACCTGCAGGCAGACGTGATTGGCGCCCGCATCGTGGTGAGCGCGCACCCGCGTGCGAACGGCATCGAGATCGCCCCACGCCACGATGGCATCGACGAGGCGGTCGCTGCCGCCGCCCCGCAGATCGTCGGGTTGAAAGCCGAGCGACAACAGATTGTTCGCGTAGTTCGGGAGGCCCAGGTACATGGCCATGTGCTCGCGGGCGATGGCCCGGGCGCGCGAGGGGTCGCTCTCGAGCACGACCGCCTGCTCGGGAGCGAGGAGGGCGTCGGGCCCCATGATCTCCCGGGCGCGGGCGGAATGCTCCGGGGGGACGAAGTAGGGGTGCGCGCCGAGCGTTCGCTCCGCAGCCAGACGGAGCATCTTCGGGTGGAGGGCGCCGATCACGCGGTGCAGAGGGGTAGCCGGAGGGGCGGCCAGGAAGGGCGCCGCGTCCATCGCGTCGAGGTAGCGCCGCATGTAGCTCAACGGCTTCGTGTAGTCGTGGCCTCGCACCCCGCTCACCAGCGGGGCATGGCTGACGCCGATGCCGAGCAGGAAGCGCTCCGGGAACGCCTCGACGAGGGTTCGCTGCGCATTGGCCATCGCCATGGCGTCGCGGGCCCAGACGTTCGCGATGCCCGTGGCGACGACGAGTCGCCGCGTCCCGCCGAGCAGCAGCGCTGCGTGCGTGAACGCCTCCCGTCCCAGGGCCTCGGGGATCCACAGTGTCGGCCAGCCGAGGTCCTCCAGGCGGGCCGCCGCCTCTTGCGCCTTCGCGGCAGGCTGCAACTCGAAACCGAAACTCCAGATGCCGACGCGTCCGAGATCCATGCCCCCCTCCTATCTGGCGGCGTCCGGCAAGTCACCGCGGGGGGTCACAGCCCGCGCTGACGCCCTCAGGCAGGGCCGAGCTCGGCCCAGACGGGGGCGTGGTCGCTCGGGAGCTTGCCCTTGCGGGCATCGCGATCGACGCCCGCCGCGACCACGCGTGCCGCAAGCGCGGGCGAGAACAGGAGATGGTCGATGCGCAGCCCGCGATTCTTCGGGAAGGCGAGCATGCGGTAGTCCCACCACGTATACAGCCGTTCCCCGGGGTGACAGTGCCGGACCACGTCGACGAATCCGAGATGCAACAGCCGGGCCAGTGCCTCGCGCGCTGGCGGGGCGTAGAGCACGCTGTGCTCCCACGCCTGGGGGTCGTGCACATCCAGCTCGGCCGGCGCGACGTTCAGATCCCCGCACAGCGCGGCCGGCTCGTGCACGACCTGGTGCGTGTCGAGCCAGCGTTCCAGGCGGGCGAGCCACTCGAGCTTTGCCGCGAACTTCGGCGAGTCCAGGGTCTCGCCGTTCGGGACGTAGACCGACAGCACGCGGATCCCGCCCGTCGTTGCGGCCAGGAACCGCGCCTCCGAGTCGTCCCCTCCGTCGCCGAAACCGCGTTCCACGGTCTCGAGCGGAGTGCGCGACAGGATGGCGACGCCGTTGTAGGTCCGCTGGCCGTAGAGCGCGACGTGATAGCCACGGTCGGCGAAGGGCGCGAGAGAGATCTTCGTGTCCTCTGCCTTGATCTCCTGGAGACAGAGCACGTCGGGCCGATGACGGTCGAGCCACGCGAGGAGTCGTTCCTGGCGCGCCCGCAGGCTGTTCACGTTCCAGCTCGCGATCTTCACCGAAGCGGCGACGATGACGGATTCTCGAGAGTCGCGCCAGGCCGGCCAGGATCCGGCGGACCCGCGGGCCTGCGGAAGCGACGGTTTGTGCTACTCGCCGGGCTCCTCTAAGTGCAGGCGGTGTCGCGGACGCAGGACGTTCGCGGCGGGAGGTGCGTGTGTCGAGCGTGTACCGGATCTTCGGCAATGAGCTCTCGCCCTACTCGGTGAAGGTCCGATCGTACCTGCGCTACAAGGGCATCCCGCACGACTGGGTCGTGCGCACGGTCGCCCACGAGGAGGAATTCCGACGGCTCGCGAAGCTTCCGCTGATCCCCCTCGTCGTCGCGCCGGACGGGAGCGTTCTGCAGGATTCCACGCCGATCATCGAAACCCTCGAGGCGCGGTATCCGGAGCCCTCGATCCTTCCGCCGGATCCTGCGCTCGCCTTCGTGTCCGCGCTGCTCGAGGAATACGCCGACGAGTGGGGGAACAAGCCCATGTTCCACTATCGGTGGTTTCGCGAGATCGATCAGCAGTCGGGCGCGGAGCGCATCGCGCGGAGCCTGAACCCCGAGATGCCGGCGGACGTTCTGCCGACGGCCATCGAGGCCGTGAAGGCGCGCATGATTCCGCGGCTGCGCTTCGTCGGCTCGACGCCCGAGACCGCGGGCGTCATCGAAGCCTCCTTCCGCCGCGAGCTGCGCCTCCTCGAGGCGCACCTCGCGGGCCGCAGCTATTGCTTCGGCGGCCGGCCGGCGCTGGCCGACTTCGGGCTGTGGGGCCAGCTCTACGAGCTGTCGAGCGATCCGACGCCCGGGGCGATCCTGCGCGCCGAGGCGCCGGCCGTGCTCGCCTGGATCGAGCGCATGCTCGATCCCCGAAGCCTGGGCGACTGGGAGCCCTGGGAAACGCTCGAGCCCACGCTGCAGCCGCTGCTGCGCGAGGAGGTGGGCGGCGTCTTCCTCCCCTGGACGCGTGCCAATGCGCGGGCCCTCGAGGCGGGGGAGAGCAGCTTCAGGGTGACGCTCCATGGGGCTGTGTTCTCGCAGGAGCCGCAGCGCTATCATGCGAAGTCGTTCGGCGTGCTGCGACAACGGTACGCGGCGGTGCCGGACCGTGGGCGCCTCGATGCGATCCTCGAGCGCGCAGGATGTCTCGCGGGTCTGCGCGACTAGGGGGTGGGGCGGTCGTCGCGCTCGCGCTCGCGGTGAGCGCGGCCGGTGCCGTGGACTATCCGCGAAGCGTCAGCGTGCCGCCCGTCCGGGTCAGCCTAGAGACGGAAACGACGGCGGCGCCGCAGCGCGGGCCGCTGGCGCTGGGCCTGCGCTTCGTGCTCGAGCCAGGGTGGCACATCTACTGGCGCCATCCCGGCGATTCGGGACTGGCGCCGTCCGTGGCGTGGACCCTGCCCGCGGGCATGACGGCGAGCGAGATCCTGTGGCCAGCGCCGCGGCGCATTCCCTTCGGCCCGCTCGCGAACTACGGCTACGAAGGCGAGGTCTTGCTTCCGGTGAGCGTGGACGGGCCCCCGCGGGAGCCGGGGAGCGTCCTCGACCTCGGCGCGCAGGTGCGCTGGCTCGTGTGCAAGGAGGATTGCCTGCCCGGCTCGACGACGCTGGGCCTACGCCTGCCCGTCGTCGCCGGACCGCTCCCGCTGGCCCCCGCGGCCCCGGCGTTCGCTGCTGCACGGGCTCGGGCCGAGCGGCCCGCCGAGTCGCTGGGAATCCGGGCCGTTGCAGAGGAACACGGGACCGAGATCGTCCTGCGCCTGGCTCTCCCTCGGCCGAACGCGCCGCCACGGGGGCCGGTCGAGTTCTTTCCCACCGAGGGTGGCGTGATCGCCCATGCCGCACGGCAGCGGGTGGCCTACGAGACCGACGGGACGGTGGTCCTCGCGCTGACTCCGGCCGCAGAACGCGCGACCCCGCTCGCGTGGCTGCGCGGGGTGGTCGTGGCGGCGAGCGGTTGGGGGGCGGACGGAAGCGCGCCGGCCATTCGCATCGAGGTGCCGGTGCGGCCGGCAACGGCGACCGCCCGACCGCCCGCTGTCGCCTCGCCCGGCTTCCTCGCCGCCCTGGGCCTCGCGGCGCTGGGTGGCGGGTTGTTGAATCTCATGCCGTGCGTCTTCCCGGTGCTCTCGATCAAGGTCCTGGATGCGGTGCGGCGGGCCGGTGGCGACCCCAAGGCTGCCCGACGGCACGCGGCGGCGTATGCGGCGGGTGTCCTGGTGTCGATGTGGGCGCTCGCGGGCCTGCTCGTGGCGCTCCGCGCCGGCGGGACCCAGCTCGGCTGGGGGTTTCAACTCCAGTCGCCGGCCTTCGTCGTCGCCGTCGCTGCGCTCCTCTGCGTGCTCGCCCTCAACCTGCTCGGCGTCTTCGACCTGGGGATCGGCCTCACCGCAATCGAAGACCCGCTGGGGAGAAGCGATCGTCTCGCGGCGGCGTTCGTCAGCGGGATGGTCGCGGTGGCCGTGGCCACGCCCTGCACGGCCCCGTTCATGGGGACGGCGCTGGCGTATGCGCTGACCGTGCCCGCCCTGCCGGCGTTCGGGATTTTCACTGCGCTCGGGCTCGGCTTCGCCCTCCCGTATGCCGTGCTCTGTGCCTGGCCGCGGTGGCTGCGCTGGCTTCCGCGATCCGGCTACTGGCTCGTCCTGCTCAAACAAGGGCTCGCCTTCCCCCTGCTCGGGGCGGTCGTCTGGCTCGTCTGGGTCGTCGCGCAGCAGACGGGCCACCAGGGCGTGCTCGTCGCGCTTTCAACCCTACTTGCCGTCGGGCTGGGAAGCTGGCTCGCTGGACAGGCGGAGCGCATCGTGCATCGCAGGCCCCGCATGCTCCTTCGTGCCGGCGCCCTCGCGCTGGCGTGCGTCGCGCTGGGCGGGGGGATGGCGGGAGCCGAGCGCGCGGTGGTGCTGGCCCAGGGGGCCGGCGCTGCCGAGGGCTGGGTGCCCTTCTCGGCAGCCGAGCTGGCCGCACAGCGTGCGGCTGGTCGGCCGGTGTTCGTCGACTTTACCGCCGCCTGGTGTTTGACCTGCCAGGTGAACGAGCGCCTCGTGCTGGAGGCCCAGGAGGTCCGCGAGCGATTCGCTGCACTCGGTGTCGCGCTGCTCCGCGCCGACTGGACGCGCCAGAGCCCGGAGATTACGGTGGCGTTGGCCGCCTACGGGCGCAACTCCGTGCCGCTCTACGTGCTCTACGGACCCGGGGTGGATTCCCCGCCCGAGATTCTCCCGACAGTATTGACGCGCGGGATCGTCCTCGAGGCGCTGAATCGACTCCCACAACCCAAGGAGGAGAGACCATGAGATCTGCTCGCACTGCGCGCGGCCCCCTCGCTGCCGCCATCGCCGTCGTGCTCGGCCTTCCCGGGATGGTCTGGCCCGCCGCCGTCGTCGGCCAGGCGGCGCCATCCTTCACCTTGCCCGATACGCACGGGGCGCAGCGGGCGCTCGCGGATTTCCGCGGCAAGATCGTGGTGCTCGAATGGCTCAACCACGACTGTCCCTTCGTGCGCAAGCACTACGACAGCGGAAACATGCAGCGGCTGCAGGCGAAGCACACGGCACGCGGGGTCGTCTGGTTGTCCATCGTGTCGTCGGCTCCCGGCAAGCAGGGATGGGTGTCGGCCGAGCAGGCGAACGAGCTGAGCGCGCGCAAGGGTGCCAAGGCCACGGCTGTGCTGCTCGACCCGGAGGGGACGGTGGGGCGGCTCTACGGCGCCAAGACGACGCCGCATATGTTCGTGATCGATGCGGCCGGCACGGTCGTCTACGCCGGCGCGATCGACGATCGTCCCTCGACCGATCCGGACGACGTTGCCGGTGCGCGAAACCACGTCGATGCGGCTCTCGACGACCTCACCGCGGGACGCCCGGTATCCGTCGCGACGACCAATCCGTATGGCTGCTCGGTGAAGTACTGATCGGGGTCAGTCGGCGCGCGGCCCCTCGGGCAGGAGGCCGGCGTGCCGGAGGAGGGCGACGGTAGACGGCTCGCGACCGCGAAAGGCGCGAAAGACCTCCATCGGGTGGCGGCTTCCCCCGAGCGCCAGAATCGTAAGCCGATAGCGACGGCCGGTCTCGGCTACGGCCTGCGGGTCGTCGAGCCCCGCTTCTTCGAAGGCGGCGAAGGCATCGGCCGAGAGCACTTCCGCCCACTTGTAACTGTAGTACCCGGCGGCATAGCCGCCGGCGAAGAGATGCGTGAAGCCGCACAGGAAGCGATCGTCGGGGAGCGGCGGAATCAGGGTCGTGCGGCGGGCGACGCGCCGTTGCACGTCCCAGGGAGTCTCGGTGCCGTCGGGATCGAAGCCATGGTGCAGCTCGAGATCGATGAGCGCGAAGTAGATCTGGCGGAGCATGTCCGACCCGGCACGAAAGGTGCGGGCAGCCCGGATGCGCTCAAAGAGCTCGTCAGGGAGTGGCTCGCCGGTGTCGACGTGGGCCGAGAGCCCGCGCAGCGTCTCGCGATGGTAGCACCAGTTTTCCATGAACTGGCTCGGGAGCTCGACGGCATCCCACTCGATGTTGCGGATGCCCGAGGCGAGGCCGTGCTCGACGGTGGTCAGCATGTGCTGCAGGCCGTGCCCGAACTCGTGAAAGAGGGTGGCGACCTCGTCGAAGCTCATGCACGAGGGCTTGCCGTCGACCGGTGGCGCCTGATTGCACACGAGGTAGGCGATGGGGCGGCGGCCGTGCGCCCGACCGATGCACTCGTCCATCCACGCTCCACCGCGCTTCTCGGCCGGACGGCTGAAGGGATCGAGGTAGAAGGCCGCGATCTCGTCTCCCTCCTCGTCGTAGATGCGAAAAAAGCGCACGTCGGGATGCCAGACCGGCGCCTGCCCGTCGGCCGGGCGGATGGTGACACCGAAGAGGCGGTGCGCCAGGGCGAAGAGCCCGTCGAGCACGCGCGGGAAGGGGAAGTACGGTCGCAGCGCTTCCTCGCTGTACGCGAAGCGGCGTTCCCGCAGGCGCTCGGCCCAGAAGGGAATGTCCCACAGCGCGAGGCCCGTCTCCGCCTCCGGCGCAGCGGCCTCGCGCGCGAGGGCCCGCAGCTCGTCGAGATCCCGCTCGGCCGCGGGCCAGGCGGCCGTTCGCAGCTCTTCCAGCAGGCGCTCGACGGCCTCGATGGACGGCGCCATCTTGCTTGCCAGGCTGAGCTCCGCATAGGTGGCGAAGCCGAGCAGCCGGGCCTGCTCCCGCCGCAGCCGGAGGATGCGCAGCAGCAGCGGCGTGTTGTCAGTCTCGCCGCTGGCTGCGCGCGTGATGTAGGCACGGTAGAGGCGTTCGCGCAGCTCGCGACGCCGCGCGTGCTGCATGAACGGCACGTAGCTCGGCAGCTCGAGCGTGATGCGCCAGGGGCCGCGTTCGGCGGTCGCCGCGGCATGTCCCGCCTCCCGGGCGCTCTGCGCAGCGAGCTCGCGCAGGCTCGGGGGAAGGCCGTCGGCTTCGTCCGAGGCATGCAGCTCGAGCGCGAAGGCCTTCGTGGCGTCCAGCACGTTGTTCATGAAGCGCGTTCCGAGCTCGGCGAGCTCGGTCTGGATGGCGTTGAAGCGCGCCTGCGCGGGACCCTCGAGGCCTACCCCGGACAGCCGGGCGTCGCGCAGCAGCGAGTCGACGATCCGGCGCTGCGCGGCGTCGAGAGCCCGCCACTCGGCCCCTGCCTGCAGCGCTTCGAGCGCCCGGTAGACCGGCCGCGACTGCGCGAGCCGGAGCGAGAAGGCCACCACCTCCGGCTGCACGACCTCGTGGGCTTCCCGCAGTGCGGCGCTGTTGCGCACGGCGAGCAGATGACCGACCGTGCCCCACACCCGCGCGAGGCGGTCCCCGATCCGCTCGAGCGGCTCGACGACGGCGTCCCAGGTAGGAGCCACCGACGCTTCGAGCGCATCGAGCGCCCCCGCAAGCTCGGCGAGGAGGGTGCGGATGCCCGGAACGACGTGCTCGGGGCCGATCTCGTGAAAGCGCGGTGGGCCGCTCGTATCCAGCAGCGGGTTCTCTGGGGGGCGCAAGAGATCCACGGTGTCTTCCCTCGGCTTCCGTGTAGCACAAGACCCCGCCGGGAGCCGAGATCGCCGGCGGCCGCCGCTCGCCAAGCCAGGTTGTCACGGCGCTCCCCGGCGGATGTGCTGCGAGACCATCCGCAGGGCCGCGACACGATCGGCGGCGATCGGGTGAACGCGCCACCAGCGCGGGCCCAGCTCGTTACCATGGACGTGCTCGAGCTGGGCCATGCGAAACATGAAGTCCGCGCAAGCCTCGGGCGCATACCCGGCTCGGGTTGCCCACAGGGCGCCTGCGATATCCGCTTCTCGCTCCTGGGCACGTTCCCACCCCCCGAGGCGCAGCGGGACATCCGCCAGGAGGAAGCGCAGGCCCGTGCCGAGCTGATGGGCCCCTTGCAATTCGGCCTTCGTCAGCGCGCGACCGGTGCCGTAGGCGATCACCCCGGCGATGGCAGCAGTCGCGAGAGTGCCGAGGACGGTTTTGCCCGCGTTGACGAGGACTCCACTCCTGACGTGGCCCTCGGTGAGATGTCCGAGCTCGTGGCCTATCACACAGGCCAGCTCGTCGTCATTCTGCGCAAAGACGCCCAGCTCGGTGCCGACGTAGATGGCTCGTGGGTCCCACTGGACCGGTACGAACGCGTTCAGCCCGATCTCGGGGGCTGCTACGATACGGAGGTCGAGCCGATCGGCAGCGTGCAGGACTCGACCTGCCACCCCGTGAATTCGCTCGTGAACGGCCCCTTGCATGGCCTCGGCGACCTCAGCGAGCGTGAGGGCGGCTGCCTTGCGCGGCGGTCTCATCCGTGTCGCAAGGGCGCGGAGCTGAGCGGGGACGATGCGGCTCAGGACGACCGGTTCGACGTCGAGATTCTCGCGTAGCGCCGCGCACAAGGACGCAGCGAGTTGCGGCGAGTCGGTGTACAGGGCGCACAGGCGGCGGCTCGCGAGCGAATCGAGATCGATTGTGCTGGCGGCAGCGGCCTCCTGTTCTATGGTGCGGACGACCGCGGCATCTGGCTGCGCTATCCCGAGCGGTCGGGTCGTGCAGGCCCCGAAGACGAAGCACAAGGCGAGGCCCCACGCGGATGATGCGGGCAACCGCTCCTTGAAGGTCCGCAGAGCCATCGTTCTTGGTATACCCAGCGCACCGCTCTCGATTGCAAGTTTCTTCCCCTGAGCGTCTAGGATTTGTGACCTCGGCGGCGCTGTGGCGTCCTGCGGTCTTGTCGCGGAGCGCCCGCGAGGAATCCGGCGAGCTCAGGTCGTCACTCGGGATAGAGCAGGATCTCGCGTCGGGTCTCCCGCCACGCGTGCTCGTCCGCTCTACACAGGGCATCGAGGTCGGGCGGGGTGGCCGTCGGATCCTCCACCCACTCTCGCAGGAGCGGCCCGCCGGTGATGAGGTCGATGGCCAAGCGTTCCGTCTCGTACTCGTAGGCGAAGTCCCGCCAGAGCGCCCGCTCGGGATCGCGACGCCGGAGCGCCTTGAGGACCAGGGCGAGCAGCCGGTAGGGCCGGAACTCCGCGTGACGATACGCGCCGTCGTCGACGTGGATCTGCAGGCCGGCGCAGAGTTGTCCCGTGTGCTTGTGGAAAGTCGGCCTGAACCAGCACGGACGCAAGCGACAGCCTCGGAGCCATTCCGGGGCGAGTGCCGCCATGTCGGCGAGCAGGCGCGGTACGTCGAGATCGGGAGCGCCGAGCAGCTCGAGCGGTCGGGTGGTGCCACGCCCCTCGGACAGCAGCGTCCCCTCGAGCAGGACAGTTCCCGGGTAGATCCGCGCCATCGACAGCGTGGCGGCGTTGGGGCTCGGGTTGACCCACGACAGCTCGCCGAGCGGCCAGCCGTAGCCAGGCCCGCGGTGTGGCTCCCAGCCGCGCATGGGCACCACGCGCAGGTCCAGGTCGAGCCGGGCCTGGACGCAGTACCAGCGGGCGGCCTCTCCGAGCGTGAGCCCGTGGCGCATCGGGAGGGGGCCGGCACCGACGAAGCTCTCCCACCCCGCGCGGAGCAGGGTGCCCTCGACGGGACGGCCGGCAGGGTTCGGCCGGTCGAGCACCCAGACCGCCTTGCCTGCCGCCGCTGCGGCCTCGAGCACGTAACACAGCGTGGTCAGGAAGGTGTACACGCGCGTCCCGAGGTCCTGCACGTCGACGAGGAGGACGTCGAAGGTCTCGAGCATGGCCGGCGTCGGCCGCCGCACGGTTCCGTAGAGGCTGAAGACTGGGATCCCGTAGACCGGATCTTCGTAGTCGGCCGACTCGTCCATGTTGTCCTGCTTGTCGCCGCGCATGCCGTGCTGCGGGCCGAAGGCTGCGCACAGGCGGGTCGTGGGCTGCGCCATGAGCGCGTCGACCGCATGGCGGAAGTCGCCCGTCATCGACGCCGGGTGCGCCAGCAAGGCGAGGCGCCGCCCGCCGAGCTCGCGCTGCAACGCCCGGCTCGAAAGCAGGACATCGATGCCCAGCTGCATGGGTCCTCCCGGTCGGCTAGATCCGCGCGAGGAAGCTCTCGCGGCGATGGAAGTCAGGTACCGCGGCGACGTGCCGCAGGGCCCAGTACGAGCGCGCGCCGGGTGTGGGCGCGAGGACCGTGGCCAGCCCGACGTCGAGGGGGGCGGTGGACAGCTCGGGGATGGGCGCGAGATCGAGCGTGACCGTGATGGCGATCCCGCGCGCCCCGTGGCGCGCCCGCGCGAAGGCTGCGAGACCCTCGAGACGGGGCTCCGTCGTCATGCCCTCGCGCTCGCGGTCGAAGCGGTAGAAGTTCCAGTGGCCTGCGGGCGAGACGTCGAGCTCCCAGTACCGCGGGCTCGCGACGGGCGCCAGGAACGCCTCGCAGCAGGTATGCTCCCAGAGCCCGTCGCGGCGGCTTCGCCGCGCCGCCAGCGGTGGCAGCGGCAGCGCTTCTACTGCCCCCGCCACGAGCCAGCACACGCTGACGGACGCCCCCTGCCGGCGGATGCCTGCGCGCACCGACCACGCCTCGGGGTGTGGCGTCGGACCGAACGCGAGGAGCGCGTGGGGGAGGTCCTCCGGCGACATGTGCGTGCACTGTAGCAAGCCGCGCCGGCGATCGCTCGCGCTGGCGCCCGCCGCAGCGATCCGCTAGGCGGCCTCCGATGGCCCGTCCTCCGTGGTGGCACCGTGGAGTCGTCTACCAGATCTACCCGCGCTCCTTCGCGGACGGGAACGGCGATGGCATCGGCGATCTCCGCGGGCTCCTCGATCGTGTCGAGTACCTCGCCTGGCTCGGCATCGACGCGGTGTGGCTCTCGCCGATCTTCCCGTCCCCGATGGCGGATTTCGGCTACGACGTCGCCGAGTACTGCGACGTGGATCCGCTCTTCGGCACGCTGGCGGACCTGGATGCCGTGCGGGACGCGCTCCACGACCGCGGCATCAAGCTCCTGCTCGACTGGATCCCCAATCACACCTCCGACCGCCATCCGTGGTTCCTCGACTCGCGGTCCTCGCGGTCGAGCCCCCGCCGCGACTGGTACGTCTGGCGAGACCCGCGGCCGGGAGGAGGGCCGCCGAACAATTGGGTCCACGCGTTCGCGGATGGCCGGCCGGCATGGACTTTCGATGCCCCCACGGGGCAGTACTACCTCCACTCCTTCCTGCCCGCACAGCCCGATCTCGACTGGAGCACGCCGGCGGTGGAGCAGGCCATGCACGCCGTCCTGCGCTTCTGGCTCGATCGGGGTATCGACGGATTCCGCATCGACGTGGTGCATGGCCTCGGCAAGGATCCCGAGCTGCCGGACGATCCCCCTGAACGCGCCGGCCTCCCGCACATCGCCTTCAACGATCACCCGAGTGTCCATCCGATCCTGCGGAGACTGCGCGCCATGGTCGATGCGTACCCCGGGGATCGGGTCCTCGTGGGCGAGGTGTTCCTCCTCGGCCCCCACGACGTGACCGCGTACTACGGCCTGGGCGACGAGCTCCATCTGGCCTTCGATCTCCCGCGCTGCTTGCACGTTCCGTGGGAGGCAACGAGCTGGCGCGAGCACACGGCGGCAGTGCTCGCGGCGCACGAGGCATGCCAGGCCTGGCCTACCCTCGTGCTCTCGAATCACGACACCCCTCGCCACCGCAGTCGGCTCGGCTCCGAAGCTCGGGCCCGGGCGGCTGCGTTCCTTCTCCTCGGGCTGCCGGGTACGCCCTTTCTCTATGCGGGCGAAGAGCTCGGGCTCGAGGATGCCGTCATCCCCCCCGAGCGCGCGGTGGATCCTGGGGGACGCGATGGCTGTCGCGCACCGCTACCCTGGGATGCGACACCGTCGCACGGCTGGAACGCGAGCCCGTGGCTTCCGTGGCCGCCCGAGCCCGCCAGGCGCAACGTGGCCGAGCTGCGAGCGGACGAGACCTCGATCCTCCATCTTTATCGGCGCCTGCTCCGGGCACGGCGCGGGTCACCGGCGCTCGCGTGGGGAAGCTGGCGGCCCCTACGCACCAGCGCGCCGGTGTTCGCCTGGGAACGTGGCGCGGATGGCGATCGCCGGCTCGTCGCGGTCAACTTCACCGACGACGAGGAACGGCTCGAGCTCGAGGGACGCGTCGAGGTATCGAGCGACGGTTCCGGCGAAGGGCAGCCGTTCGCTGGTGTGCTCGCGCCCTGCGCCGGTGTAATCCTGCGCCCTGACTGATCGGCTGAAGCGCTCAGGCCGGGCGGGAGGCCTTCGCGTAGCTGGCAGGCATGACCGGCAGCGCCTCTGTGGCTCTCGCTCGCGAGCGACGCTGTCCGACCTCCTGAATCATCCCGGCAACCAGCACCGCGAAGCCGACGGCCACGCTGAGAAGCGCGAGGAACGCGATCGGCTGCAGCAGCGCGTGCAAGCCCGCGATTGCCGCAACGTCAGCAGGGGGCAGCGGGTTCGACCACGGCATGGCGACCTCCTCTCCTGGTCGTTCCGAGAACAGCAGGAACCATTCCATGGCGTCTGCACAGGTCGCCGAGCATGGTCGCCGAGTTGGTGCAGAGTGGCGCTGCACAGTGCGTTAAGGGTGTGACGGTGACGTCACCTTCTGTTCAGGGGTGGGCTCGCGGGACGAGGCCAGCGGGTCAGGCGGCGGAGGCGCTCGGGGGGCTGGTGGCGAGCACCTGCGGTCCGGCAAGCGGGAGACGGACGGTGAAGTCGGAGCCCGCGCCGGGGGCGCTGGTCACGGCCACGGTTCCGCCGAGCTGCTGCGTGAGACGATGGACGATGTGGAGACCCAGCCCGACGCCGCCGAATCGTCGGGTATCCGAGCCGTCGACCTGCCTGAACATCTCGAAGATCGTGTGCTGATCGGCTGGCGCGATACCGATGCCGGTGTCGCGGACCGAGATCACGAGGAGATCGTCCTCGAGCGCGGCCACCACCTCGACATGCCCCTGTTCCGTGAACTTGAGCGCGTTGCCGACGAGGTTTCGGACGATCAGCTCGATCTTGCGGGGATCGGTGATGAGGGACACGGGCGGCGGATCGGGAGCCCAGCGCAGCTCGACGCCCTCGGCCCGGGGTAGGTGCGACAGCCGCTCGTGGAGTGCTGTCCAGAGCGGCACCAGGGGGACGATCTGCAGACGGAGCTCGTCCCGGCCAGCCTCCATCCGCGAGAGGTCCAGCGTGGTCTCGACCAGCTCGAGAAGCTCGCGAGCCGCGGTCTCCATCCGGGCGAGGAGATTGTCGCGGTTGTCGGCTGCGAGGTCGGGATCGCGTACCATCTCGAGGTAGCCTAGGATGACATGCAGCGGTGTTCGCAGCTCGTGCGACATCGTCGAGACGAACTCGGCGCGCAAGCGGTTGGCAGCCTGTAGATCGCCGATCAACCTGGCGGTGTCGAGGGCGACCGTTGCCGCGTGGGCGATCCCGAGCGCCAGTCGGCGCTGCTTGGACGAGAACGGCCCCGTGCGCTTCACGTAGCCGGTCGCCAGCACCCCCGTTAGCTCGCCGTTGCGACCACGGACGGAGACGAACAGGCTGGAGGCGTTTTCGGTGCGCGCAGCGAGCTCGACGGGGATCCAGGCCTGTGCTGCGGTGTCCGGAATCTCCACGAGCAGCTCGCGGGCGAGCGCCTCGACGAGGGGCAGGCTGTCGGGAGGAAACTCGAAGTGCTCGAGGACCTGGCGAACCGCGGGACTCGAGCCGGTATTCGCCTGGAGCCGGTAGACGCCCCGCCGGGGATCGAGCAGGAAGATGCTGGCCCAGTCGCAGCCGAGCGCCTCCACGGTAAGGCGCGTCACGGCCGCGAGCATCTCTGGCCGATCGAGATGATGGCTCAGGGTCTCGGTTACGTGCAGCAGGGCGGCCGAGATCTCGGCTTCGTCGCGTTGCGCGGCCGAGGCATGGCGCAGTCGCGCAGCCTGGATGTAGGCATCGCGCCGATAGCGCTCGAGCAACACACTGCCGAGGACGGAGGCGGCTGCTCCGTTGACGAGCCCGACGAACAGGAAGGGCAGATTGACAGATTCCGGGGCGACGGGACGGCTGGCGGCGACCGAGACGACCGCCGCCATCGCGACGGCCAGTTGTTCGGTCCAGCTCCACGGCATGAGCACGACGACCGCCGCGAGCCAGCTCAACTGACCCATGACGAGTCGAGTCGGCTCCCCCTCGACCACCCCGTTGTACGTGGACATGCACACGCTAACCCAGCAAGCAAAGGCGGCAGCCACGCGTGGCGCATGCGGGAGCACCCGATGCCACCCCGACAAGACGATCGCCGCTCCTCCGGCCAGGAGCTCGAGGGCGTAGGTGATCAGGATGGGGACCCGTCGCTCAGGGAACTCGTAGCATTCCCAGACCACCACGACTCCCATGAGGCTCGCGAACAACCCGATGAGCAGCGCGACCCGTCGGCGAACGAGCTGCGCGCAGTCGAGGCGGAAGCTCTCGACGAGCGTAGGCCAACGCGGTGCCGGGTCGGACCGCACGATGTCCGCTCGGGAGTCCATGCGGTATGCAATGGGCGGACGGGTTCCCCGTCGCATATTATCGGGCCGTTCCTGCGAGCGCTTGAAGTGTGCCCGGTTAGGACCGAGACGCCGAGGCCTCACGCCGAGCGCGTGGGGCAGCGGGGGGGATGCGTGGCAGTGCGGGTGTGGCGTCGGCCTTCTCGTCGACCAGCGTATGTTCCCACAGGGGGACCCCGTCACGGTACGCGGCGCGCCCGAGCAGATGCGCCCCCACCGGGGCGGTGAGCACCAGAAATCCGATCGTGGCGATGGCCCGGGTGACCGGCCCGACGTCGGCCGCCCACACCGCTACGCCGAGCATGGTGAGTCCGACGCCGAAGGCTCCGGCCTTGCTGGCTGCGTGCATGCGCGTGAAGAGATCGGGCAGACGCGCGACGCCTATCGCGGCGACGAGAGAGAAGAAGGCCCCGCCGAGGAGACAGGCTGCGGCCAGGATCTCAGCCACGGTCGGCCCTCGTGTAGGTGGGCTGGCGCCGCTCGATGAAGCGGGCGAAAGCCACCGTGGCCACGAAACCGACGAGCGCGAGGGCCAGGGCCACGTCGATCAGCACGGGCTGGTCGGTGCGGATGGCGAAGGCGCCGAGAAAGGCGACCGCCAGCGTCGCAAGCAGGTCGACGGCGAC
>Ga0308411_10000226_pt1 | contig 35359 bp, 29 predicted proteins | sample HotsprottomLayer_2_FD_203530 | JGI IMG/M metagenome (GOLD analysis project Ga0308411, IMG submission 203530) | Hot spring phototrophic mat microbial communities from Octopus Spring, Yellowstone National Park, Wyoming, United States -... | ecosystem: Environmental > Aquatic > Thermal springs >... | reverse complement strand
GATTTTTTATTGTCTTTTTTCTCGAAAGAAAATTTTTACACATTTTTGCTTTTGAAAAGAAAAATTACTATGAATTTGAAAAATTATTACTTAATTGCAGTTTGAATTTTTCAGCAAACCCTAATTAGTCGTCCCTTAAAAAGTCATTTTTAATTTTTTTTTTGAAAAGAGAGAGTAGAAAAGAAAATGAAAAAATTGCATCTGAAATTGTAAAAATAGCGTCTGAAAAAAGTAAAAAAATTTTTTCTTCCACTTATTCATCATTCTTTTGAAGTTGAATGCAGCCGCAGCCAACATAATATTAATGAGAAAAATAAACTTCCCTGTTTTTGATTTTTTTCCTTTGGTGCTATTTTAGAAAAATCTTGTTAAGTTATTAACAATCAATCGTTTATTGTGTTAATAAGGGGCGACTAAATAAGTTTCGGTGGAGCTGCCGGGAGTCGAACCCGGGTCCAAACAAGGAACCAAATAGCTTTCTACATGCTTAGCTTATGTTTAATTGTAGGGCATAAGCTGGCCATAAGCAACCTACTTATGCCTTAGCTCCTATAATTTTCGAAATAAGCCTGGAGCAGACTTATTTCTATCCCTGTTATTCCGACACCTCGTGCTCAGACGCCACAGGGACAGGGCTTCTGCGAGGTGCTCGTTCTCCCAGTCCTTGACCGAGAGAATAAACCGCTAATTATTAAGCAGCGAGAGCATAATCAAAGTTGCCATTTATTGGCTCGAGAACCTGTTTAACGAGCGTATTCTCATGGCTCGGCATGCTTACTATTTCATCCTCTTGCTGTCAAAACCAATTCAGCCCCTTTTCACTGCAAATTTACAAAAATTATTCCATTGTTAATAAACTATGAACTTGATTTTTTTAATACATCGCAAATATAATCAATTTGCTCAAAACTTATAGTTAATGGTGGTGCAATACGAATTGCAGACTCGTTAAATAAAAACCAATCAACCAAAATCCCTTTATTAAAACAATGTTTAACAATATTTAATGCTTCTTGATGTGAACTAAGTTGCAAACCTATCATTAAACCTTTACTTCTTATTTCAACAAAATTATTATAAGGTAGTTTTTCAAGAAAATATTTTTCTTTTATAGCAACTTTTTCTAAAAGATTATTTTTCTCGATATATTGTATAGATGCAAGCGAAGCAGCACAAGATAAGGGATTTCCTCCAAAAGTTGTTAAATGTCCTAAAGAAGGATTATGAGTAAATACCGACATAATGTTTTTTGTAGAAATTATTGCTCCTAATGGCAAACCACCGCCTAATGCTTTTGCTAATAATAGAATATCGGGATAAACATTATAATGTTCAAAGGCAAAAAATTTACCAGTTCTGCCAATGCCAGTTTGAATTTCGTCAAATACAAGTAATGAGTTGTTAGATAGGCATTTATTTTTTACTGCTTTTAAAAAAGATTCTTTAATAGGGATGTAACCAGCTTCACTTTGAACTAACTCGATAAATACTGCAGCAGTTCGGTCTGTTATTTTTTCTAAGCTATCTTCGTTGTTAAATTCTATGTAATCAACATCTTGCAAAAATGGACCATATGAATCGAAATATTGTTTATTATTCATTAGACTCATTGCGCCAATCGTACTTCCATGATAGGAATTTTTACATGAAATTATTTGTTTTTTTCCTGTATAGCGTCGGGCAAGTTTTATTGCTCCATCAATAGCTTCGGCACCTGAGTTTACAAAATAAACATTATCTAATTTAAAATTAGTTTGCTCTGTTAATTTTTTTGCTAATAAAACCTGAGGATTTTGAATATGTTCGCCATAAACCATGGTATGAAGATATTGTTCTGCTTGTAATTTAATTGCTTCAATAACTTCTGAGCGTTGATGTCCAATATTGCTTACAGAAATACCAGAAATACAATCTAAGTATGCCTTCCCGTTTTCATCGTAAATGTATTCTCCTTTGGCCTTTTTTACACAAATTGCAATGGGAGAATCGGATGTTTGGGCAATATGTTTAAAAAAATACTCTTTAAGAGGCAACATTTTATTTTAAGATAACATTTAGAACTTTTATTAATTCTTCTTTATACGATTTACCGATTGGCAACAATTTTGTTCCATCGTTTGTTTTTATAATTACAGAATTTTCTTCTATGCCTTTAATTTTATTTAAATTTATTATATAAGAACGATGAATGCGTTTGAACTTGTTTTTTGGTAGTTTTTCTTCAATAGATTTCATTGTAAAATGAATTGTGAATTTTTCGTCAAAAGTGTTAATAATAATATAGTTTTCCAATGCTTCTATATAAACAATATCGTTAAAATTTAGTTTTAGTAAAGTAGTGTTTTTCTTTACAAAAATTTCTTCAACAGCATTAGAATCGTCATTTGGTTTTTTTACTGCCATAAAATTATCAATTTTTTTAAAGGCACGATCTACTGATTTGTAAAAGCGTGCATAGTTAAAAGGTTTTAATAAATAATCGGTAACTTCGTATTCGAAAGCCGTAACCGCATATTTATCTTTTCCAGATACAATAATAATTTGAGAGTTTGTTTGTTTTATTGTGTTTAAGAAATCAATACCATTCATTTCTGGCATTTCTATGTCAAGAAATATTAGATGAATAGGTTCTTTTAGTTGATTGATGCTGTTTATTGCATCAATTGCATTAGAGTATGAAAATAAAAGTTTAAGCGAATCTGTTCTGCTTACATATTCTTCTAAAATTTTTCTCGACATTTTATCGTCGTCTATAATAATACAATTCATTGCCATATAATATTAGTTTTTATTTGTTCATCAATTAAAAAGAAACATTCGTAAAAATTTGATTATTTTTACAAGCATTTTACGTATAAAAATAAATTAGGTTATAGTATTATGTTAAAAATTTTTTTTAAATTATTTATCTTTTTTATTTTTAAGGTTTTAGTAGTTTCAAGTTTTGCTCAACAAACAATTATTTTAAAAATAAAACCCCATTATAAAACTATGTGCTTAACAAACAATATTTCTTTACCTTCATTACATAATATACTGCAAAACAAACAATTTCAATTAAAACAGCTTTTTCCAAAAGCATATTTTCCAAAAGATACGCAAGATATTTTTTACAAGTATTATGTTGATATATCTACTATTTACGAATTACAAATAAACGAAAAGTTAGAAATAAATTCAATAATTAATAAAATCAGTTCGTTACCAGAAGTAGAATACTGTCATTTAAAAGATATTCCAGAATTATTATACACAACAAACGATCCAGCAATTGGTGCACAATACTATCTTAATAATGTAAAAGCTTTCGATGCTTGGGACATATATAAAGGCGATAGTACTATTGTAATAGGAATAATAGATACAGGAACCGAATTGGCTCACGACGATCTCTGGCAAAACATAGCCTATAACTACAACGATCCGATAGACGGTATTGACAACGATGGAGATGGTTTTACGGATAATTTTAGAGGTTGGGATGTTGGTAATAATGATAATAGTGCAGAGTGGAGCGAAAACGCAATTGGTGCAAATCCACATGGAGTTTTTGTTGCAGGAATGGCGGCACCTACAACAAACAATGGAATAGGGATAGCAGGAGTAGGTTTCAATACAAAATATTTACCTGTAAAAATTGTTGATTCTACAGGAATTTTATCAAGAGCTTATGAAGGAATTGTTTATGCAGCAGATCACGGTTGTAAAATAATAAATTGTTCTTGGGGTAGTACTGTTCCAACAGCTTTTGGTTACGACATTATAAGATATGCTACATATAATAGAAAAGCTCTTGTTTTAGCCGCCGCCGGAAATAATGGTCATACAACTAACAGTGTTTATTATCCTGCTGCATACGATGAAGTAGTAGCTGTAGCTGCTACAAATCAAGCTGATATAAAATGGCAAAAATCGTGCTATGGTTATCATGTTGATATTTCTGCTCCTGGTGAAAATGTTTATTCAACTTATTCAAACAATGGTTATACCTACGGATGGGGAACTTCGTATGCATCGCCTCTGGCTTCTTCTGTAGCAGCTTTGGTTTACGGATATTATCAAAAAAAATTAAATCCTTTTCAGCTTAGAGCAATAATCGAACAGAATTCAGATATTATTGATACCATACAAGGGAATCAATCGTATGCGGGAATGATTGGTAAAGGTCGTGTGAATGCTTTTAAAGCTTTAACTCAGAGCGTAAACAAAGCTTTGTATTTATTTAATTTCGAAATTTCAGAAAATAACGATACATCTAATTTAACTTTTTCTATAGTAAATCTTTTTAAGCCAACAGATAATTTATATGCAAAAATAAGAACTCTTAGTTCTTGTATTTCGTTTATCGAGGATAGCATTTATATTGGTATTATGGATAGTTTGCAGCTTTTAGCAAATGGCTTTTTAAATTTTCGTTATATTATAAATGTTAACTGTCCTTTAGATCAACAAATAGATTTCTTTATAGATATAAAAGATAATCAATATGAAGAAACTTTTCATTATAGAACAACTGTTAATAAAAGCTATGCCGATATTAACAACGAAATTATAACATTGACTGCTTGTTCAAATGGCAGAATAGGTTATCACTCGCTTTCTCCTGTACAAGGAAGTGGCATTCAATACAATCAAAGCAAATCATTAGTTTCAGAAATGGGGCTTTTGTTATATGACACACAAAAAGCATCGTGGTGTTTTTTAGGAAAAAATGATTTTAAACCATTGCAAAAGGTTATTGTAACAGAAACAGAAGATAATATTAACAGCAATTCACAATTTAATGACTTACTTAGTATCAATCCATTGAAAATTAATGTGCACCAAAATATATCTTTATTTAAAAACGATACACTGAAAAATATTGTATTAATACAGTATCAAATAAAAAACAATTCTACTACAGATTTCGATTCATTATACGTTGGCTTGTTTTCAGATATAGATATTATAAATGCTTACAAAAATAAAATTAGTTTCGATAGTTTGTTAAAATTACAATATACTTACTTTCCTTATACAAGTGGGGTACATATGGGTTTTTATTTACCAGATAATTTTCAAAAAAATTACTATGCTATTGATAATGACGGTGCTAATCAAAGCATTAAAATAGATGATGGATTAAGTTTAACGGAAATAAGACAAATTGTTAAACAAAATCGGTTAGAAGCAGGTAATATACACGGAAATGATGTGTCTTCTTTTGTTTCGTATGGACCAATTGTTTTGCAGTATAACAATACGATAAATCTGAACTTTTTGATAATTTTTGGAAGAAATTATAACGAATTAATTACTAATAGTATAATAGCAGTATCGAAATTTGATACAACACTTATTAGTGTAAATTCATTAAATAGTTATTTTAACTTATATCCCAATCCATCAGCAAATTATTTTTACCTATCATTGCCAAATAGCTTAAAACAAGAGGAAAATATTATTATTAGTGTTTTTGATATACAAGGAAAAATTATATATAAACAAAGATATAAAACAAAGGAAAACATATATATATATCATAATTTTAAAAAAGGTATGTATATTGTTCAAATTCAAAGCGAAAAGTTTAATACACATTATTTAAAATTAGTAGTAAACTAAATATTTTTAAAAAATTTAGACGTTTGCAAAAGAAAAGCTTGCTTATTATCTTAACTAGTCGACCCTTAAAAAGTCATTTTTAATTTTTTTGAAAAGAGATGGTAGAAAAGAAAATGAAAAAATTGCATCTGAAATTGTAAAAATAGCGTCTGAAAAAAGTGAAAAAATTTTTTCTTCCACTTATTCATCATCCTTTTGAAGTTGAATGCTACTGCATGCTGAATACTGCTCTGCTGCAACCAACATGATATTGATGTTATCGCCAAATACTCCTTTGAATTTTATGACCTAATACAAAAGTGAATGTTTAGTATGCAACGTATTTCTTAATGAGAAAAATAAACTTTTACCTGATTTTGATCTTTTACCTTCGGTAACATTTTTAAAAAATTGCAAGTTTTATGCCTCTAAAGTACAAAATCTTGCAGAATTTTTACTAAAAAAATTAGATTAAATTATTAACAATCAATTGTTTATTGTGTTAATAAGGGTCAACTATATAAATTTCTACGTGAAAATTCTTTTTTATGCATTATTTTTTGAATCAAAAAACATCTTTGACTGAAAAATAGAAATTAAAAAAAAGAGAGACTGACTCAATTTTGAGACAGCCTCATTAAAATATTCCAAAAAAAAACATATTAAATCCTTTTTTCCATTTAAAAGTTAGCTTTTTTCAATAAAAAATACTTTCTTAGTTTTTGGAGTTATCTTGTAACGTTCGTCAATTCTGTATCCTACCACCCAAACTATATCATTATTATTAGTTAGGACAAAAATGTCCTTTTTTAAATCAACAGAGATTTTAATATCTTTTAAAAAATCGCTTATTTTCTTTTTTCCTTTCATGCCAATAGGAATAAAAAAATCGCCTTGCTTCCATTTTCTCAGTGTTAAAGGAAAAGTCAATTTATCGTAATCAATACAAGCAGTATAACTATTGGATGGAATATTTGACATATCTTCTATTTCAATTAATTTAAATTTTAATTTTAATGGAATATTAAGCTCAGCAGTTGATACATAAATTTTACACATCTCAGGTAACTTCAAATTATACTCTTTTTGTTTTAATATCCATACATCTCTATCAATCAAAATTATATATTCCTTACTATGAATATATTTACCAGTTTGCATTTTATTTGTAAATAATTCTTGTATTTGTTTATCAATAAAACCAAATTTTTTTAAATAATAAGCCAATACTTTTTGTAATCTTTCATTTTTAATGAAATTAGTCTTTTTAATTCTAATTGTTTCGTCATTTTTTTCAAGCAATTTTTCAAGTTCTTTGTAAATATAGTCTTCCAATAACTGCATTTCTTGTTCCCATCTATAAAAATTATCGTTTTGAATATGATAAAATTCTTCCTTTAGTTTAAGAAATAGAGGTATAATTTGATGTCTTATTTTGTTTCTTAAATATTTATCTTCATTATTGCTACTATCTTCTCTCCATTCGATATTATTTTCTTGGGCATATTGAAAAATTTCTTTTCTTGTAAAAAATAATAACGGTCGTACAACACGGTTATTTTTGACAGATATAGATGTTAATCCTTTCAAACCTGTACCTCTAAGCAAATTTATTAACATTGTTTCAATACGATCATCTAAATGATGTGCAGTAAGTATATAATGGTAATTGTGCTTTTTACATAATGTGTAAAAGTATTCGTAACGTAAATTTCTTGCAGCTTCTTGTATGTTTAATTTATTTGTTTTTGCAAAATCGTTAGTATCAAAACGAATATTATGAACAATAATATTTTCATTTTTTGCTACTTCTAAAACAAATTTTTCATCATTTTCTGACTCATTTCCCCTCAACTGAAAGTTACAATGAGCAATGGCAAAGTTATAATTCAAAGTTTTTAAAATATGTAATAAAACCATAGAATCTATTCCACCGCTAACCGCAAGCAACAAATTGTCTTGTTTTGAAAATAGCGATAATTCTGTTATGTACTGCTCTACGCGAAGTGCCAAGTTTAAGTTATTCATACTCTATTCTTGCTTTTAATGTTTTTAAAATACCCTTAGCCTTTATAAGGCATTCTTCGTATTCCTCTTCTGGGACTGATTGTATTGTAATTGCACCACCAGTAATAAAAGAGAAATAAGCATTTTTTGAATTATATTGTAAACTTCTAATTACAACATTAAAATCGAAATTAGCATCAGGTGTAATATAACCAATTGTTCCTGAATACAAGCCTCTTTTAATAGTTTCATATTTGTCTATTAATTGCATAGCCTTTATTTTGGGTGCTCCTGTCATACTTCCCATAGGAAAAGTTGTTTTTATCACGTCGGTAAATATCACATTTTCTTTAATTACGGATTGAATCGTAGATATCATTTGATGTACAGTAGGATATGTGTATATTTCGCATAATTCTTTTACTGTTACACAATCTTTTTCAGCAGTTCTAGATAAGTCATTTCTAACTAAGTCAACTATCATAATATTTTCGGCACAGTTTTTTTCGCTTTGTTTAAGTGTGTTTTTTAGTTTTTGGTCTTCTTCGTAATTTTCACCACGTCTTATTGTTCCTTTTATTGGTTGCGAAATAATAATTCTGCCGGTTTTCTTTAAATATCGTTCTGGTGATGCACAAATCAAATATTTATCATTTAACCTATAAAATGCCGAAAAGGGAGCAGGATTTTCTTTTCGCATTTTTAAATAAATATAATGTGGGTTAATTATAACATTTTCTGCATAAAATTCCTGACAAAAATTTACTTCGTATATGTTGCCTAATTGAATATGTTTCTTTAATTCATTAACCTTCGATGAATATTCTGTTTTTGTCATTCTACGTTTAAAAACTATATTTTCGTTGTATTCATTAACTTTTTCGGTCTTAGTATTAATTATTTCAATAAAAATATTATCGTTTCCTTTCTTGCTATTTCTGCTATTAATAAATACTTTGTCATTTCTTATTTCTAATGTATATAAGGGTTGGAAAAAATAAAACATAGGAAATTGAATGTAATCTGGGTTTTTAGAAGATAAATTTTCGATTAAATTTTTTACATCGTACGATATATGACCAAATATTAAATCGTTACAATGCCGATGATATTCATAAAATTCTTCAAATACATTTTTTTTTTCGGAGAAAAAAGATGTTTTTATTCCCCAAGCAGCAATAAATTCATAATCGGTAAATGTATATTGGTTGGAGTCTAAAATAATAAAAACCGGTTGATTTTTTAGATACTCTATTAACGAAGCAATAAAATCATCTTTATTAGTGTAATCAAGTTTGTATTCGTTAAGCATAAAAAATTATCGTATAAAAATATTATCAATAATGTCACTAGCTAAAATGGAGTATTCAGATTCTTTATATCCTTTAGAATAAATAATTTTTGCTTCTTCGCCAGCTAGTCCGTGAAAATAAACACCTAATATAGCAGCATCTACTGGATTGTATTTTTGAGCTAAAAAAGATAAAATAATTCCTGTAAGAACATCACCTGTTCCTGCTTTTGCCATTGCAGGTGTACCGGTACTATTGAAGTAAGTGTAACCTTCGGGAGTATGAATTTGCGTATGAGCCCCTTTCAAAACTATTATTATACCATACTTATTACTTACTTCTCTTGCTGTTAAAAACCTTTTGTAATGTGTGTCATGTATTCCAAACAACCTGTCAAATTCCCTACTATGAGGAGTTAAAATTGTATTTTTTGGTAAAATATTGAGTAATTCTTTATTTTTGCTTAAAATATTCAACCCATCTGCATCAATTATTAAATGGAGATTTTTTTCCTTAACATTTTCTAATACTTTATTAAATGCTTTAACTGTTTCTACTTCGGTTCCAATACCAGGACCTATTCCAACAGCTGTAAACATATTATCTATAGAAACACTGGTAAAATAATTATCATTATTATCAATAGAAAGCATAACATCTGGCAAATTCGATATAACTGGTAAAATACAATTTTTAGGTATATGAACATGAAGTAAACCTACACCAGAACGTAAACAAGCCTTTGCTGCAAGAATAGCACATCCTGGTTTTTCATAACTTCCGGCAATAAGCAAAGCATGTCCAAAATCTCTTTTTTCGGCAAATTTTCTCCTTTTTCTAAGTAATGGTTTAATTATTGAATCGTAATAAATGTAATAATATGGTGATTCTAATTCATTTTTTATTTTTTCGTTTAACGAAATGGAAACAATATCAAAGTCTTTGACATAATCTTCGTTTTCGGGAAAGAAAAAAGATAATTTAGGAAATTCTATTGTAAAAACTTTGTCGGCTTTAACTATTGCATCAGTGTCGTTATTGGAATTATCTTCGCCCATTAAACCACTTGGAATATCAATTGATATTATTCTTGCACCAGAATTATTTATTTTCTTTATTAACGTTTTATATGGTTCACCTAACGGACGTGTAAGCCCATTACCAAATAAAGCATCTATAACACAACTATTTTCATCAATTGTAACATCGTCTGGATTAAAAGTTATATACTTTTCTAATTTTTTAATTTTTTTTAACCTTTTCCAATTTTTTGCGCAATCGTCAGATAATTTATCTTCCTGTGCAAATAAATAGACTTTGATATTAACCATTCTTAATTTATGCAATTTCCTGGCTATCGCCAAGCCATCGCCACCGTTATTCCCATGACCACAAATAAAAACTAAATTTTCAAATTCATCATGAATATAGTTCCTTATTTCGCAGGCTAAATTACTAGCCGCCCTTTCCATTAAATCAATAGATTTTATTGGCTCATTTTCAATTGTATATTTATCTATTATAGCAATTTGACTAGTGGTAAAAACTTTCATAAGCTAAAATTTTTACTTAAAAATTTTTTATTTTAGTTTTCTTTATATCTTTGCCTCGTAAAATTATAAAATATTTGAATATGTTTAAAAATCATCCCAAAGGACTTATTTCAGCTGCTCTTGCAAATATGGGAGAGCGTTTTGGTTTTTATACCATGATGGCAATTTTAGTCTTGTTTCTACAAGCAAAATTCGGATTAAGTGGTACATGGGCTGGTATTATTTATTCTATTTTTTATTTTTCAATTTATATACTAGCTTTTGTAGGTGGTCTTATAGCCGATAAAACACGAAAATATAAAACTACTATTTTGACAGGTTTGTTTGTAATGTCTTTAGGTTACTTACTTATTGCAATACCTACACCAACGCCCGTACCTAATAAAACTTTATTCCTTATAATCTCTTGTTTCGGATTATTTATTATTGCTTTTGGTAATGGCTTGTTTAAAGGAAACTTACAAGCTCTTGTAGGACAAATGTACGACAACGAAACTTATGGAAAAATGAGAGACGCAGGTTTTTCTATTTTCTATATGTTTATTAACGTTGGCGCATTCTTTGCTCCTTTAGCTGCAATAGGAATGCGTAATGGATGGTTAAAAGCTCATGGTTTTGAATATAATGCTACTCTTCCTGAATTATGCCATAGATATCTTGAAGGAAATATTACATCTGAAGCATCCGAAAAACTTTCTGAACTTGCATCGCAAGTAAGTGGAACAATTGTTACAGATTTAGGAGCTTTTGCAAATGAGTATCTAAACATATTTACTACAGGTTTTCATTATGCTTTTGGAATTTCTGTTATAGCAATGCTCATATCTGTTCTTATATATCTTGCAAACAAGAAAAAATTTCCAAATCCTGCACCAAAAGTTAAAGCATCAAGCAGTTCCACTACTAACATTCAAATGGAAGCTAAAGAAGTTAAACAACGCTTGTATGCTTTGTTTGCAGTTTTTGGGGTTGTAATTTTCTTCTGGTTTTCGTTCCATCAAAATGGTTTAACATTAACATACTTTGCAAAAGATTATACAAATTTACAGGGAATAGCTATTAATCTTGGCTTTGTTACAATTAAAGGTGCCGAAATATTCCAATCTATAAATCCTTTACTTATAGTTTTACTAACTCCGGTAATAATGGGACTGTTTGGTTGGATGAGAACAAAAGGGATAGAGCCTTCTACCCCGAAAAAAATAGCAATAGGTATGCTAATTGCTGCAATTGCTTACGTTGTAATGGCATTAGGTTCATTAGGTCTTCCTTCAAAACCCGAAGTTTTAGCTATGGGTGGACTTCCCGATATTCAAAAAGTTACACCTTGGTTGCTAGTTATTACCTATTTAATATTAACAGTAGCAGAATTATTTATAAGTCCGCTTGGAATTTCTTTTGTTTCGAAAGTTGCTCCACCACACTTGCAAGGACTTATGCAAGGTGGTTGGCTTGGTGCAACAGCTATAGGTAATCAGCTTTTATTTATCGGCGCTATATTCTACGATAGTGTTCCTTTATGGCTAACTTGGACACTCTTTGTAGCAGTTTGTTTAATTTCTATGGCAACTATGTTATTTATGCTTAAATGGTTAGAACGTGTTGCAAAATAATTTAATTATAATAAATAATAAAATACAAGGCTGTCTAAATTATTAGGCAGCCTTTTTATTTTATGGAACCATATAAAAATTTTGCAAGTTATTTAAGAAAAAAATACGGACAAAGAGTTCAAAAAATATCTATTAACTTACCTTTTTCTTGTCCAAACCGCAACGATAAAAAAGGCTTATATGGTTGTATTTATTGCGATAACATTTCATTTTTACCGGAATATACTTTAAACCAAAAATCAGTTTCTGACCAAATAAACGAAGGGATTAATTATTTTCAAAAAAAATATCCAAGTCAATTATACATTGCATACTTTCAAAATTATACTAATACTTATGCTTCTCCAGAAATACTTTACAATACATACATGCAAGCCTGCGAGCACGAGAAAGTAGTAGCTTTGTCAATAGCAACTCGTCCAGATTGTATAAACGATGATATAATAAATGTACTTAAAGAAATTAGCAAAATAAAACAAGTATTTATAGAAATTGGAATTGAAACGACATACGATAAAACATTATTTATAATTAACCGCTGCCACAAGTACATTGATGTTATTAATGCAGTTAAAAAATTAAAAGAAAATAATTTTTGGGTTACAGGCCATCTTATTTTCGGACTTCCTGATGAAAACATTTTCGATGTAATTCAGCATGCAAAAAACATTTCGGCATTACAAATTCAATGTATTAAGCTTCATCAATTACAAATTTTAAAAAACACTCCATTGCATAGAATATACGAAAACAACAAAGAATTTGTAAAACCACTTTCGTTACAAGAATATATAAATTGGGCAATACTTTTTCTCGAACATCTTTCGCCCGAAATTTATATTGAACGTTTTACAAGCGAATCGCCAAAAGATAGAGTAATTGAGCCAAAATGGAACCAAATTAAAAATTATCAGGTAGTTGAAATTATCAAAAGGCAAATGAAAAAAAACAACACATATCAAGGCATAAAATTCTTTTCTCCTTAAAAAATTTTCTAATTCTTTAAAAATAATAACTATTTTTGCAAAAAAAATATGAAACGAATTATTTATCTAATTGCAGTTGTTATCATCAGTAACTACGTTATTTCACAAGAAATGACAAGTGGAACTAATTTTTTTAGCGTAGGTATAGGTCCATCTGTAAACTACTGGAACATATACCATAGTGGTGGCACCCCTGCTTTAAAAATAACACTAGATCGTGGATACAAACAAGCTGGTCCTGGTATTATCACATTAGGCGGCAGTTTAGGATTTTTTTCTAAATATTACAAAAGCACATATTACGACAACGGATACGCGTACTCTTATAAATCAACATGGACTTTTGTTTCAACTGTATTCAGGATGGGTTATTACTACAATTTAAAAGAAGCAGATATACCTGATATGAATGTTTATGGCGGACTGGGTTTAGGATTGTTATACGAAGGTTACAAATATTCTTACACAGGACCAAATCACCCTAATTTTATTAGAGATAATTCTGGTATGCATTTCTTAATGAATCTTTATTTAGGCGCAAATTATTTCTTATCGCCTAAAACTGCCATATATTTAGAATTTGGCTACGATATTACTTACGCTACTGTTGGATTAACATTTAAACTTTAACACAACAAATATTATAAATTTGTGGTTAGTACTAATATCCCAAATTTTTCAACATTGAAATAGCACTTTGTTCTTTAGCAAAAAGTTTTGTATAATATTCTCCTTCTTCGTCTTTATTTATAATAATGTGTTTTGGTGCTGGTATTAAACAATGTTGAATTCCTCCATATCCACCTAATGAATCTTGATAAGCTCCTGTATGGAAAAAGCCAATAAATAAAGGATCGTTAGGATCAAATTTTGGTAAATATATTGCGTTAACGTGTGCTTCTTCGCTATAATAATCTTGACTATCGCAGGTTAATCCACCTAAAAACACTCTTTCGTATGGTTCTTCCCAACGATTAACAGCAAGTAATATAAACCTTTGGTTTATAGCCCAAATATCGGGCATATTTGTCATAAATGAACCGTCAATCATATTCCAAAGTTCACGATCATTTTGTTTTTTTTGGTCAAGTATTGAATATAAAACAGCTCCACTTTCGCCAACAGTAAACGAGCCAAACTCGGTAAATATATTCGGTTCGGGAATATCTGCTTGGTTGCATAAATTTTTAATTTGACTCACAATCTCCTCCGTCATATATTCGTAATCATAATTAAAAGCCAATGAATTCTTAATAGGGAATCCGCCTCCAATATTTAAACTATCTAATTCAGGACATATTTTTTTCAACTCAATGTAAATATTTACTGCTTTATGAAGTTCGCTCCAATAATAAGAAGTATCTTTAATTCCAGTATTTATGAAGAAATGAAGCATTTTAAGCTCAAATTTCTTATTGTTCTTTATTCTTTGTTTATAAAAATCAACTATATCGTTATATCTGAAACCTAAGCGGGAAGTATAAAATTGAAAACTTGGTTCTTCCTCAGATGCTATTCTAATACCAAGTTTTGCTTTAACTTTAACATTTCTTTCGTAATAACTCAACTCATTCATGTTATCGAGTACTGGTATTGTATTGTGAAAACCACCATTTATCAACTCGCATATATACTGCATGTATAATGGTTTTTTAAAACCATTGCAAATAATATAATTATCGGTTGTAATTTTTCCATTTTCGTATAAACGCTCTATAATTGGAAAATCAAATGCAGATGACGTTTCTATATGTATATCATTTTTTAGAGCTTCATCTAATACAAATTCAAAATAAGAACTTTTTGTACAGTAGCAATAATAATATTCGCCATTATAATCAGTTTTAGCAAAAGCCACATTAAACATTCGTTTAGCACGTTGTATTTGTTCCGATATTTTTGGTAGATAAGAAATTTTCAATGGAGTTCCGTATTGCTTTATTATATCCATTAAAGGTATATTATGAAAATACAATTCACCATCAATAACATTAAATTCTGGCTGTGGCCATTCAAATGTTTGTTCAATTAAATCTATGTACCTTGTCTTCATATTTAAAATCTAAGTTAAATAAATTAATATATTTTTTCAAATCTAACAAACTTAGTTTACTTAAATTTTGCAAATCTAATGCATTTTTTTAAAATAATTCATTTATTAGTTTATTTTTAGATTATTTTTTTACTAAAGTTTATACCAAAACCTTTAAATCGAATACTAACATTTGTAATAAATTGAGTATATTTGCTGTATGAATTACGAGCTTGTTTCACATTTTCAACCATCTGGTGATCAGCCCGAAGCAATAAAAGAATTAACCGAAGGGTTGCTAAAAGGAAAAAAATTTCAAACCCTTTTGGGCGTTACTGGCTCAGGAAAAACCTTTACAATAGCAAATGTTATAAAAAACCTTAATCGTCCGGTTTTAGTATTAAGTCATAATAAAACTTTAGCAGCACAGTTATATAGTGAATTTAAAGAATTTTTTCCTAAAAATAAAGTCGAATATTTTGTTTCGTATTACGACTATTATCAGCCCGAAGCATATATCCCCGCAACTGATACTTACATAGAAAAAGACTTATCAATAAATGACGAAATAGAAAAACTTAGGTTAAGCACTACTTCTGCTCTTTTATCTGGCAGAAACGATGTAATTGTTGTTTCATCGGTTAGTTGTATTTACGGAATAGGTAACCCTAAGGACTTTTATGAAAACACTATTCGAATAAAAAGAAATGAAACAATCCCTAGAGATACATTACTTAGAAAATTTGTAGATTCGTTATATTCAAGAAGTGAAATTGATTTTAAAAGAGGTACATTTAGAGTTAAAGGAGATACTGTTGACATTTTTTTGGCTTATTCAGAATATGCTTTAAGAATTATTTTTTTTGGTAATACTATTGAAGAAATTTATTCAATTAACCCAATAAATAATAAAATTATAGAAGAATTTGATGAGTTCATAATATATCCGGCAAACATATTTGTAACATCTAAAAGTAGAATGCAAAAAGCAATTGAAGAAATTCAAACAGATTTAGGTTTACAAATAGAATATTTTAAAAGTCAAAAACGCTTAATAGAAGCCAAAAGAATAGAAGAAAGAGTTACTTTCGATATAGAAATGATGAATGAATTGGGTTACTGTTCTGGCATAGAGAATTACTCACGTTACTTCGATAGACGTAAACCTGGAGAAAGACCATTTTGCTTGCTAGATTATTTTCCGAAAGGTTTTATAACAATTATAGACGAAAGTCATGTTACATTACCACAAATTAGAGGAATGTATGGTGGCGATAGAAGTCGAAAAGAAACTCTTGTAGAATACGGTTTTCGCCTACCGGCAGCAAAAGATAATCGTCCACTCCGTTACGAAGAGTTTATGTCGTTAGTTAATCAAGTTATTTTTGTAAGTGCAACACCAGCCGACGAAGAAATAAATTTATCCGAAGGAATTATTGTTGAACAAGTTGTAAGACCTACTGGTATTCTCGATCCTGAAATCGAAGTCCGTCCAAGTCAATTTCAAATAGACGATTTAATCAAAGAAATAAAACTTAGAACAGAAAAAAAACAAAAAATTTTGGTTACTACTTTAACTAAAAGAATGGCAGAAGAATTAACTAAATTTTTATTAAATATTGGTATCAAATGTAATTACATTCACTCAGACATTGACACTTTAAAACGCATAGAAATAATGGACGATTTAAGAAAAGATAAATTTGATGTTCTTATAGGAATAAATTTACTTCGCGAAGGTTTAGATTTACCAGAGGTTAGTTTAGTTGCCATTTTAGATGCCGATAAAGAAGGTTTTCTTCGTTCAGAACGATCTTTAACACAAACAGCTGGTAGAGCAGCCAGACATATCGAAGGAAAAGTTATTATGTATGCCGATAAAATTACAGAATCTATGCAAAAAACAATTAATGAAACTCAACGAAGACGTGAAAAACAAATTAAATATAACATACAGCATAACATCATTCCGCAACAAATTGTAAAGAAAACAAAAACAATATCTAACGATTTGAAACAAGAAAAACTAAACCAAGAAAAAAATATTGCAGCAGACCCTGTTGTAGAATACATGACAAAAGAGCAATTAAAAAAAGCAATAAACGAAGCTAAACGAAAAATGGAAGATGCTGCTAAACAGTTGAATTTTATTGAAGCAGCTATTTATCGCGACGAAATGTTTAAATTACAAGCACTCTTAGAAAATAAAATATAGCATAAATCTATTTAAAATAAATCGTACTGTTAGCCTTTGCAAATTTAAAATTTATCGACATATTTTGAAGGCAATCCAAAAATATAAACTTTTTCAGTAGCTCTGGTTATAGCAGTATAAAACCATTTTAGAATTTCTGGTCTTATTTCATTATAATTTAAAAAACTTGCATCTATATAAACATGCTTCCACTGTCCACCTTGAGCTTTATGTGCAGTTACAGCATAGGCATATTTTACTTGTATCGCTTTAAAATATTCATTCTCTCTTACAAGTTGAATTTGCTTTTTTTTATTTTTTATGTCTTTGTAATCTTCTAAAATATTATTAAACAGTTTATCATTTTGTTCTTTCGATAAAGAAGGATATTCGGAATGCAAAGTATCGAGCAAAAGGAAGCAATCTAATTCTATATCAGGAAAATCAGATAATTTTACTATGGTTTTCAAAAAACGGAAATCGTACATGTTTTTCTCTTTTAATATTTTATGTATGTGAATAATTTCGCCATTAGCAATAAAACTAAAAGGTAATTCATCAGGTAAACTCATGTAATTATTTTTTACAACCATTAAACATTCACCATTTACAACTTCTTCATCGTAACCCAAAATACGATCTCTGACTGTTCGATTAATTTGTAAAGCTCTTTTATTAGAATATGTTAAAATGATCGTTTCGCTCAAGCCAACGTTTCTATAAGATGCCGAAATTGTTTCCAATAAATCAATTGATTCTACATACTCAAATTCGTTTGTCGAAAAAGTAAAAATTGGCAATTCATTAATGGTTTCTATGATATTGTTTCGCAGTTTAGTTGCATTAATTAAAACATGTGATTCATGATGTTGCCTAACTACTTCTTTAAGAGTAACGTAACAAACATTAAAAGACAATTGCTCAAAATTTTTCTGGTCAAGTGCTGGATGATGGCTTGCACCAACAGGGGGCAGCTGGGCTGTATCTCCAATTAAAACCAACTTATTAGAATTGTATGCAAAAACATACTCCAACAAATCGTCTAATAAACGTCCACTTCCAAAAATATTCGATTCTGTAAAATCGTTAGAAATTAGCGAAGCTTCATCAACAAAAAAAATTGTATTTTTAATAGACTGAAAATTTAACACAAAACGAAAATCTGTTGATGATTTTTGTTTATAAATAAACTTATGAATAGTATAAGAATTAGCTCGACAAAAATTAGATAAAACTTTTGCTGCTCTGCCCGTTGGAGCTAACAACACATAAGAATATCGAAATTCGTCCAAAGTATTAACAATGCTTTTAATAAAAGTTGTTTTACCCGTTCCAGCATATCCATTTAATATAAAAACTTGCTTAGAACTATCGAACAAAAATTCAGCAAAAAGATTAAGTGCAAATTTTTGCTCTTCTGTTGGCTCATAACCAAAATTTTCAATAGTCTTTTTCAAAAAAAAATCTTTCAGCATAAAAATTTTTTCAATAGTAAATTATCTTGTAAAAAAATAAACTAACTTTGTGGCAAATCTAAACAATTTTTAGCATGGTTAATAAAGGTATAATAATTAAAGGAGTTTTAATTCTTGGTATTATTGTTCTTGTGTATTTAATTATCAATAGTGTTTCAAAACCTATTAAGTTTCATCAAGAACGCGATAAAAGGTATGCTAAAATTATCGAATCTTTAAAAAACATACGTAAAGCTCAATTAGCCTTTTACGATAAATATGGCAGATATACAGCTGATTTTGATAGTCTAATTCATTTCATTAAAAACGATTCGTTGCCAATTGTAAAAGCTATAGGTACAGTGCCTGATACTCTTACAGAAAAAGAAGCTATAAAATTAAAATTAGTTTACAGAGACACTATTTATATTCCTATAAAAGATACACTTTTCCCTAAAAACTTTATAGCCGATTCTTTAAAATTCGTTCCTTATGGAAATGGAATTATTTTCGACTTAAAAGCTGGTGAAATTGTTACAGGTTCAAAAGTTAAAGTAAAAGTTTTTGAAGTTAAAGATCCTAAACCATTCGATCCTACTTTTCAATTAAAAGTAGGTAGTCTTACCGAAGCTTCTACAGCTGGTAATTGGGAATAAGATATGTCGAACAAAATAATATTATTGTCTGATGAAACATTTCATCAGACTTTTTTATCTTCGTATAAAGCTATAGTATTGATAGAATATTATCAATTTACGTGTTGTATTATTGACACTATCAGAAAAAAATTTATTTACTTGTTTCAAAAAAGCTCTGAAATACCTTTTCAACAAAATGAATTAGAAAATTTATTTCATCAAAATTATTTATATTCAACAGAATTAGAGAAACACATTTTATTTGCAACACCACATATACATTGTATCCCAACATCTTTCGAACCACAAGAAAATATGTTATATTTCGACGTTATGTTTAACAATAAAGAATTAAAAAAATTATTAAACAAAAGCTTGTGGAACATATACATCAACTATGGAATAGAAAACAAAATTTACGAAACAGCAAATAAACTAAATAATTCTAAATTTTATCCTCACCTACATTCATTAATGCTACAAACAAAATATATTCAACATAAAAACAAAAATCAAAATTTAATTTCTGTTCATATTTTTAAAAATTACATTGAAATAATTTGCCTTAAAGAACAACAACCGTACTTAATAAACACGTACAATTATCAAAACAACAACGATATAATGTATTACATACAATACATTATTCAAATTCTTAAATTACAAACAGACAACATTTTACTGTTTTTTTCAGGAAAAATTGAAAAAAATGACGAACTATTTGATCTTTGTAAAAAATTTCAATTATCGTATCAACTTACAAACTTTAATAATCAATACATATACAGTTATCGTTTTAACGAATTAAAACCACATCAATTTTCAACACTTTTCTTTTTACCTTATGAGAATTATTAGCGGTAAACATAAAGGAAGACGAATTACAATACCATCGCACTTCAAAATTCGACCTACAACAGATTTTGCAAAAAAAGGATTATTCGATATATTAGAACATCGCATTGATTGGGAAAATCTTTCGGTACTCGACTTATTCAGCGGTACAGGATATATAAGTTACGAATTTGCTTCGCGAGGAGCTAAGTATATTTTAGCAGTTGATATAGAACCAACTTACACAAAATTTATACGTAATACAGCTTCATTTCTTAAAATGCCTATTCAGACTATTACAATGGATGTTTTTAAATTTTTACAAAAACAACATAATCATAATTTCAACGTAATATTCTGCGATCCTCCTTACGATCTAAAAAACATAGAACTACTTCCAAACTTAATTTTAAGCAACAAATTATTACATGAAGATGGAATAATTATAATTGAACATGATAAGACAGTTTTGTTTAATCAGCATTCATTTTTCATTCATAAACGAAATTACAGTAAAGTACATTTTAGCTTTTTTTCAAAAAATGCTGAAAAATATTTTTTTAAATAAAAACTATTATTTAACTTTGCAGTGCAAATTTACAATGGTGCGGTAGTTCAGGTGGTTAGAATGCCGGCCTGTCACGCCGGAGGTCGCGGGTTCGAGTCCCGTCCGCACCGCATAAATTTATCTGTTTGTTGTAATTATATTCTTTAAGTTATTGGTTATTAGTCGAATTGTTTTCATTTGTTTTTTTAAAATTCGTTTTTTTGCAAACTTTGTATAATCTTGTGAAAATTAAGTATATGGCTATATCATTTAATAAGTTGTCCCTGTATTAACATAATAAGCGAATGATTGTTAATAAATTAGTGTTATTATTTTAGTAAAAATTTTGCAAGATTTAGTAATTTGGAATTATAAACATTGCATTTTTTTGAGAAACGAAAGTTTTTTCTGTGTAACACTTTGTAACCTTTTTTGTTTTATTTTTTTTCACCACATAGAACACAGAGAAAGCACAGAATTTTTTTTCTCTGTGAAACACTGTGGTTAATTAAAAAAATAACTTTTTAATGGACGACTAAATAAGGTTACTCTATAGTTAATCCTTAAAAATTCTATGGTGAGGAAGCAAAAAAATATAAAACATTGTGCATTTGTGATTTTATTTAACTGTAAAATAAACACAACTTATACAGTTAAGTAAAACCTTTGCTAGAATATAAATTATTTAAAATCAAATAGTTTTTATTGTTACAAATTTATTTAACAACGCTTTTAAATGCTTAACTTTGGAATACAAAAAAGTGATAAAATGTTTTTAACTAATGTATGTTTATTTCCTTTTAAACAAAATTTTCTACCTTTGCATTTATGATAAACTCTGGCGATACATTTTTACATAAAGGATTGAGAAAAAAACTAGTTGAACAATTAGCTAAAAAAGGGATACACGACGAAAAAGTATTACAAGCTATAGGTAAAGTACCGCGACATTTGTTTATAGCAAGTGGTTTAGATAGATTGGCCTATGAGGATCAAGCTCTCCCAATAGAAGAAGGGCAAACAATATCACAGCCTTATACTGTGGCTTTTCAAAATCAGTTATTAGATGTAAAACCTGGTATGAAAGTTCTTGAAATAGGGACAGGGAGTGGATATAATGCTGCTGTTTTAGCCGAAATGGGAGCAAAAGTATTTTCAATAGAAAGAATTTCCAAACTGTATAAAAATGCTCAATATATACTTACAACGTTAGGTTACAAGTGCCAGCTATTTTTAGGTGATGGTTATTTAGGTAAGCCGCCTTATGCTCCTTACGATAGAATTATTGTTACTGCTGGTGCATCGGAAATACCAAAACCTCTTATAGAACAATTGGTCGAAGGAGGTAAAATGGTGATACCTGTCGGTACACAAACTCAGGAGATGCTTTTAGTTATTAAAAAAGAAAATAATGAAGTAGAGATTACAAAACATGGTTATTTTGTTTTTGTTCCATTTGTAAAAGATAAATAAAATGCTGAACATCGAAACATTTACTTTTAATCCTTTGTTTGTAAATTGTTATTTGATACACGATGGTAAACAAGCAATTATTGTTGATCCATCTTGTTATTATGAAAATGAACAACAGCAGTTAAAAAATTTTATAGTTAAACACAACTTAGAAATAAAGCATATAATTGTTACTCATTTTCATTTCGATCACCTAATGGGAGCAGCTTATGTAACATCAACTTGGAATTTACCTTTGTCTGCACATAAAGATTATGTACATTTAGACGGGAACTTCGATATTTCAACACAATCGCTTTTTTTTGGTTTTAAAGTAAAAAATCCGCCAATACCAAAAATTCTTTTTAACGATGGAGACAGCATTTTCATAGGTAGTTATGAAATTAAAGTAATACATGTTCCTGGACATAGTCTTTGTAGTATAGCATTGTATAACGAAGAAAGTAAAATGTTGATAACAGGTGATACTCTTTTTGAAGGTGGAGTAGGACGAACAGATTTAACAGGAGGAAATTGGCAGCAATTACTTGAAAGTATTAGAAATAAAATATTAATTCTCCCAGATGATACGGTAATATATCCAGGGCATGGAGAAACTTCTACTATAAAGAATGAAAAGTTATATAATACATTTCTGGGATGAAACTTTTAAACATTCTCTATCATAAAATTCAATCACCGGTTTTTTCTTTACAATTCTTACAGTTACTACGTTTTTCAACTTTATTTTTGATAAGCATAGCATTTGCTAAAAGTAATTATTCAATTCAAGAAATAGGAACTTACGAAAAATTTATATACTTTGCTGGAGCTTTAAGTTTTTTTTGGACAAATGGCATCATACAAGGATTTTTAGCACTATTTTCTAAGTATAATTCAAATTCAGAACAAAATAGGTTAATTCTAAACAGTGTGCTTATTTCATTTGTTTTTAGTCTATTTGTTGCAATTTTAGTTTTTATACTTGAAAAACAATTAAGTCTGTTTTTTATAAATTCCGAAAAAATTCCATTCAGAAACTTATTTATTGCATATCTTATTTTCAGTCCGGTTACTTATTTTGTAGAATATATTTACATAGTCAGAAAATCATACAAGAACATATATTTATATGGAATAGTATCTAACTTATTACTTCTAATACTACTTGTTATACCTGCATTTATATTCGAATGTTTTGAGTATTCCATTTATGGACTTATAATTGCAACTTTTTTTCGTTTTATATGGCTTTTATTTGTTTTATTCAAAATTAATGTAAAATCTTACTACATTTCAATTGCTTATCAGTTAGAGATTGTTAAAAATTCATTACCGCTAATTTTATCTGCTTTTATAGCTGGTTCTATTCCTTACATTGATGGGCTACTTGTTGCTTATAATTACGATGAGAGTATATTCGCAATATTCAGATATGGTTCAAGAGAATTGCCTATTTCTGTACTTTTGGCTAATGCTTTTAGCAATGCTATGATACCTATATTAGGAAATAGCAAAACATTAAGTATTACTGTAAATGAAATTAAGAGCAAATCTTTAAAACTAATTCATGTTTTATTTCCAATAAGTATGGTATTGCTTACAATTAGCCATTTTTTATTTTATCATTTGTTCAATCCGTTGTTTGTAGATGGAGCAAGTGTATTTAATGTAATGATTTTACTTGTTATTCCAAGAATGTTATTTCCGCAAACGATTTTAATATCTCAAAGAAAAAACAAATACACTTTAATTGCTTCAGTAATCGAATTAATTGCAAAAATAATTTTCAGTTTATGGCTCATGACGATTTGGGGAATAGTGGGAATAGCCTTAGCAACATTTTTAGCATTTTTAATAGAAAAAATAATTTTAGTTTACTTTGTTTATAAAAATTTTTCTCTTAAACCAAAAACGTTTATTCCGTTAAATTGGCTAACTTTTTATTCAATAATATTAATTTCATTGTTTTTAATAGTAGAATACTCAAAATTATTTTAAATGTGCGGAATTTTAGCTGTAAGTTCAAAAGATAGTTTGCTAAATCAGGAGTTAATTTATAAAATGCTTCATTCTATTTCGCACAGAGGTAAGGATTTTAACGGTTGTGTGTTTTTAAATAATAATAATGATGCTATTGGACATTGCAAATTGTCGTTAATAGATTTATCTGCCAATGCAAATCAGCCAATATCTAACGAAAATGCAACAATATATTTGTCGTTTAATGGTGAAATATATAATTATAAAGAATTACGCGACGAATTAATTTCTTACGGTCATAAGTTTAAAAGCAGTGGTGATGCGGAGGTACTTATTCATGGCTATGAACAGTGGGGTATTAATGTTTTACACAGATTAAATGGTATGTATGCTTTTATAATTTACGACAGTATTAAAAAAGAATATTTATGTGCAAGAGATAGAATAGGAATAAAGCCGTTATATTACACACATTTTAATAATGTTTTTATAGTTTCGTCTGAGATTAAACCTATTTTAATTTATCCTGATTACAAAAGTGAAATTAATTACTACTCAATTAGTGATTATTTTACATATCGTTACATCCCTTCTCCTAATACTATTTATAAAAACATATACAAGTTACCACCTGCTTGCTACATTATTTATAATCAAGAAAAAAACAAAGTTACTGAACCTATTGAATATTGGTTGTTAAAACCATCGCAACAAAATTACAAAGGAAATATTGTTCATGAGGTTAAAGAATTATTATTATCATCTGTTCGCAAACATCTTTTAAGTGATGTTCCTATAGGAATATTTCTTAGTGGTGGCATAGATTCTACTACAATTGCCTTAATTGCTAGTGAAAGTAATTATAAACCTATAGCTTTTAGTTTAGGTTTTGAAAACTGGTATAAAAGCGAAAATATTATTGCCAAAAAAACAGCAACAACATTGAATATTCCTTTTAAAGAAAAAATTATTAACGATTCTTCGTTCGAAAATATTTTAGAATCTATTTACTATTACGACGAACCTATTGCCGACATTTCAATTATTCCAACATACGAAATATGTCGTTTTGCATCGAAACATGTTAATGCAGTTTTGTCGGGCGAAGGCGGCGACGAACTTTTTGCAGGATATAATTGGCACCAGAAATTAATGAAAATACAATCGTTATGGTTTGCAAAAATTAAACCTGACGCTATTATTAAATATTATGCCAAATCAATGTCAATGGGATTGTTTGATAACAATGAATTAAAAAAAATATTACATCCTTTTTATCATTCATACATTAACGACGATGTTTTTTATTTTTATAGAAAGCACTATATAAAAGATATTCACCCACTAAAAGCTGTTCAATATCTTGATTTAAAAACATTTTTATCGGAACTTGTTTTAACCAAAGTTGATCGTGCAAGTATGGCACATACAATTGAAGTCAGAGTTCCTTATTTAGATCATAAAATTGTTGAATTTATGTTTAGTTTAAATACAAAAATATATTTTAAAAGAAACAAACAAAAACACATACTTTGCGAAATTATAAAAAATAAAGTACCGATGGATATTCTAAAATTACCTAAACAAGGTTTCGTTGGTCCAGACGATTTTTATTATAAAAAACATATTTATGAAAAATATTTGAACAATTCTGAATTAGTAAAAAATCAAATAATTCAAAAACATACTATTGAAAAATATTTTGAAACTGATGATTACTGGCGAATATGGAAAATTTTTGTTTTAGAAATATGGTTTAGAAAATGGATGTTGAAAAAATAAAGAAAAATTTTCAAATATATTTTTGATAAGAAAAAAATGTGTATCTTTGCAGTCCAAATTAAGAATAATTAAAAACCTATATAAAGTGGACACATTAAGCTACAAAACAATTTCATTGAACAAAAACACAGTTCAAAAGAACTGGTTATTGATTGATGCTACCAATGTACCGGTAGGAAGACTATCGTCGGTTGTAGCATACATTTTGCGTGGTAAGCATAAACCAGGTTTTACACCTCATGTTGATTGCGGCGATAATGTTATAATTATTAATGCTGAAAAGGTTGTATTTACTGGGAAAAAGATGCAAGAAAAACAATATGTTCGTTACACCGGATACCCTGGTGGTCAACGTTTTACTACACCAGAGAAACTTTTTGCAAAAGACCCTACAAAAATTATAGAACATGCAGTAAAAGGAATGCTTCCACGAAATAGGCTTTCACGCAGGTTATTTCATAACTTGTATATTTATGTGGGCGATAAACATCCTCATGAAGCACAAAAACCTGAATTAATTTCATTAGATAAAATTAAATAATTATGGAAATAATTAACGCAGTTGGAAGACGAAAAACAGCCGTATCGAGAGTTTATGTTACAGAAGGCGAAGGTAAAATAATAATTAACAATAAAGACCTTAATGAATATTTTAAAAGTGAAATTTTGCAACAAATAGTTATTCACCCACTCAGACTTTTAGAAATTGAAAATAAGTTCAATATTAAGGTAAATGTTAAAGGTGGCGGATTTAAAGGTCAAGCAGAATCATTAAGACATGCTATAGCAAGAGCACTTATAAAAATTGATGAACAATATAGACCAATTTTAAAATCGCATGGATTTTTAACACGCGACCCACGCAAAGTTGAACGTAAAAAATCTGGACAGAAGAAAGCTCGTAAACGTTTCCAATTTAGCAAACGTTAATGAAAATATTTTTAAAAAAATCATTTTATGTTATAAACGAGCAGGACTTCTTCTTATTGAAGAACTACCTGTTTGTTGAATTATTAACAAAAACTATATTAACATGTCAAAAGTAACATTTGAACAATTATTAGAAGCAGGAGTGCATTTTGGGCACTTAAAGCGTAAATGGAATCCAGCAATGTCTCCGTACATTTTTATGGAAAAAAATGGGATTCACATTATTGATTTGCACAAAACTATTGCTAAACTTGATGAAGCTTGTAATGCTGTAAAGCAAATAGCTAAATCAGGACGTAAAATTTTATTTGTAGCAACAAAAAAACAAGCTAAAGAAATTGTTGCTGAAAAAGTTAAAAACGTCAGCATGCCATACGTAACAGAACGTTGGCCAGGAGGAATGCTTACCAATTTCCCAACAATACGTAAAGCTGTTAAAAAAATGACATCTATAGACCAGATGTTAAACGATGGCACATTTGATAATTTATCAAAAAGAGAGCGTCTTCAAATAAATCGTAAAAGACAAAAATTAGAAAAAAACCTTGGTAGCATAGCTGATTTAACTCGTTTACCAGCAGCTTTATTTATTGTAGATATTTCTAAAGAACACATTGCTGTTCGTGAAGCTCGCAGATTAGGAATCCCTATTATTGCAATGGTAGATACAAATTCAGATCCCAATTTAGTTGACTTTCCAATACCAGCTAACGACGATGCTTCTAATAGCATTGCAATTATTGTAGATACGATTATAAGTTCTATAAAAGAAGGCTTAGAAGAAAGAAAAGCTGAAAAAGAAGCCGCTAGTCAGGAAACAGAAAAATCGGCCGAAGAAACTCAAGTACAAAAAGAAGAAACTAAAGCAAAAATTCCAAGAAAAGCTTTAGCAAGAAAAAATAAAAAAGAAGTATAACTTTTAATCATGGAGAATATATTATGTCGCAAATTACAACAGCAGATATTACAAAATTGCGTCAGCTTACAGGAGCAGGTTTAATGGATTGCAAAAATGCTTTAAAAGAAGCAGAAGGAAATATTGAAAAAGCAATAGAAATAATTCGCAAAAAAGGTCAGGCTGTGGCTATGAAACGTGCCGACCGTGAAACTTCAGAAGGTAAGGTTGTAGCATTGGTTTCTGCAGACAAAAGGTTTGGCGTTATGACAGCTCTTAGTTGCGAAACCGATTTCGTAGCTAAAAATGAAGGATTTATTCAATTAGCAGAACTTATTGCTAAAACAGCTTTAGAAAACAAACCAAAAACTATAGATGAATTAAAGAGTATAAAAGTTAATGGTATTTCCATTAATGATATGATAATGGAAAAAGTTGCAGCTATTGGCGAAAGAATGGATATTCCGTATTATGAATTCATTGAAGCAGAACATGTTTTTTCATACATACATCTTGGAAGTAAAATAGGTAGTTTAGCAGGATTTAATAAAATTGTTACCGATGAACAAGTTGGAAAAGACATTGTAATGCAAATAGCAGCTATGAATCCTGTTGCAATAGATAAAGACGATGTGCCTGAAGAAATTATTCAAAAAGAAATTGAGATAGGTAAAGAGCAGGCACGTCAGGAAGGAAAGCCAGAAAATATGCTCGAAAAAATTGCTATGGGAAAATTGAATAAATTTTTCAATGAAAGTACTTTGTTGAATCAAGAATTTATTAAAGATAATAAAATAACCGTTCGTCAATACTTGCAAAATATTGATAAAGATTTGAAGGTTATAAAAATAAAAAGATGTTCTTTAGTTTTATAATCTAACTTAAAATACTAAAAAAAAGAGGCTGCCTCAAAAAGGGGTAGCCTCTTATATTTTTACAAAGAACTTAATCCTATATTATTTATGTTCGGATAAGTAACTTGCTACACCTTCGAATGTAGGTTTAAGAGCTTTTTTTCCTTTTTTCCAATCAGCAGGGCATACTTCACCGTTTTCTTCAAAATATTGCCAAGCATCAACAATTCGAAGTGCCTCCTCTATGCTACGTCCTAAAGGCAAATCATTTACAACCTGATGACGAACAATGCCTTCTTTATCAATAAAGAATAAAGCTCTGTATGCTACAGGTGCTCCAGTAAAAGTGGCATAGCCGTCCTCATCGTAACTGTATTCGCCTGCAAGAATCCCATAATTTTCAGATATTGTTTTACTTGCATCTGCTACTAAGGGATATTTAACACCTTTTATTCCCCCGTCTTTTAACTCTGTCTGTAACCATTTCCAGTGTGAAAATTCGGTGTCGGTCGAACAGCCAACTACTGCTACATTTCTTTCTTCAAATTCTTTTAAATAGTCTTGAAATGCAATAATCTCTGTTGGACAAACAAAGGTAAAATCTGCAGGATAAAAGAAAAATATTACATACTTTTTCCCTAAATATTGGTCTAAGCTAAAGTCGTTAACTATTTCATTGCCATTTATTACAGCTTTAGCTTTAAAATTTGGTGCTTTTTTTCCTACTAATGTTGCCATAATATTTATTTTTTTTGGTTAAACTAATTGCGGTACTAAATTACTACAAATAATTTATTCAAACAAATCAAAAGCATAGTTTTAAAGAAAAATTAACATTTGTTTCCATTGCTTTTTTGTTACTGACTTATATAAGTTATTGATTTTTCTTACCTTTGTATTTAGTATCTGGCGATGGAGTTCGCCATTAAGTGCAATAGTGCTGATAACTCCTACTAATTTTATTTATTATTATTTATATGATTAGTATTTTTCTTGTTGCTGCTTTTTGGTTTTTAGCAGCTGTGTTATCTACCATCATAGCCAATCGTTTAAAAATATCTATGGCTTTAATGGAGATTTTAGTTGGTTCGGTTATAGGTTTTCTTGCCTATAAATGGGGTTATTTCGATAATCTTTCGTTAAATGCCGATTGGTTAAAGTTTTGCACAGGTTTAGGTGCTATTATGCTTACTTTTCTTGCTGGTGCTGAGCTCGATCCTAATACTATCAAAACTAAAATTAAGGAAGTATCGTTTGTTGGTTTTGTTGGATTTTTTGCTCCTTTTGTGGGTAGTTTTTTAGTTGCTTATTATCTGATAGGTTGGGATTTGAAAGCAAGTTTATTGGTCGGTATTGCCCTGTCAACTACATCTATGGCTGTGGTTTATGCTGTAATGCTGGAGTATGGCTTTAATAAAACCGAATACGGTAAAGGCATTTTAGGTGCTTGTTTCATAAACGATTTAGGAACCGTTATTGGGTTGGGAATTATTTTTGCACCTTTTACTTACAGAACCCTCGTTTTTGTGGTAGTTACTGTGTTGCTGATTTTTATTCTTCCTATTATTACCAATTTTCTGATAAAACACTTTGCTTATAAAACGGCTGAAATCAGAGCAAAATGGATATTGTTTGTTTTGCTATCGATGGGAGTACTTGCAATGTGGTCAGATAGCGAACCGGTTCTGCCGGCTTATATTATAGGGATGGTGCTTGCTAATACAATGGAAAAAGACGGGCATTTTGTACGAAGACTTAGAACTTTAACAGTGGGTTTTTTAACACCATTGTACTTTTTACGAGCAGGTGCTTTAATGTCTTTACCTGCAATTATTTCTGCTCCTTTAATTTTTGTTTTACTTTTTGCATCTAAAGTAGCTTCAAAAATATTTGGTTTATATCCTACAATTCGTCTTTTCAGGCATCATCAGAAAGAACGATGGAATTATAATTTTAAAAAATATACACGCGAACGTTGGTATTACATTTTACTTATGTCAACTGGCTTAACATTTGGTACTATTTCGGCACTTTTTGGATTAACACACAATATTATTTCACAAGAACAATATTCTTTAATTGTTGGTGCTGTAATTGCAAGTGCCGTTATCCCTACACTTATAGCAAATAAATTCTTTTTACCAGAACATTTGTTAAAGAAACCTGTATTAGACGATCAGGTTCCAGATAAAAAAGATATTAAACGTAATTTGTAATCATAATAATTTATATATGGCTGATTAAAAATAATTTATACAAAAATTGTTAAGTAAATAAAATATTATATTACCAATATGATATCTAAATACAATCTTAATCGGTTATATTTTAGTTTATCGCAAGTAATCATATAGCGGAAGTCTAAAATATGGAAACTTTTTGCGATATTAGTTCGGTAAAAAATAAAAAGCTTGAGCGAAATTTCAAAAAATTTTGCTGTATGTATTTGATTGTAAAATAAATTGTTGAATTGATATAAAAATTTTATATGCAAAAATTTCTTGACGAATTAAAAGATATTTGTATAAAGTATCAATTGACTTCATTGCAACGATTAATTGACTCTGCCGAAAATTTAATTGACGAGAAATATATAGATATTGCCATATTTGGGCAATTTAAAGCCGGCAAAAGTTCTTTTATCAATAGTTTTGTAGGTAGAGATATTTTACCTACTGCGGTTATTCCGGCTACTTCGGTCATTACAAGAATTTATTACGGAGAGAAGGAAAAAATACAAATTGTTTTCAACGATGATAGCAGTAAAGAAATTAGTCTTAACGAACTTGAAGAATATGTTACAGAGTCTAAAAATCCTAATAATATAAAGGATGTAGCTATTGCAAATATAGAATTACCAGATTTATGCCAATATAAAGGAATTTGTTTTGTTGATACACCAGGTATAGGAAGTATTTATAAACAAAATACACACACAACAGAAGAATTGTTGCAAGAAGCTACAATTGCAATTGTTTGTATAAGTTCTGAAAGGCCATTATCGGAATTTGACTTGAAACTGATAAAAGAACTTAATGAATATTCGTATAAACAAGTTTGCTTGCTCACTAAGACCGATTTGTTTACGCCTGAGCAATTGAAAGAAATTATATCGTTTTTGCAAACTTCCTTACAAAAAGAAATAGGTAAATATATTGACATATATACCTATTCTATCATAAAAGATACCGAAATTCATAGAAAGAATTTTTACGAAAATGTTTGCAAACCTTTATTAGAACAACACGATAAAGAAATAGAGAAAATATTCAAACACAAAGTATTAAGTATAGCTACTAAATGCCTTGAATACATAGAAATAGCACAGCAAGCATCGCTTAAAAGCGACGATGAACGAAAGCAATTAAAAGAAAAAATTTTCGACGAAAAGTTGAATCTTCAGTTTGTTCAACACGAATTGCGTTTAATTAGTTTAGACAGCAAGTCAAGGGTTAGAGATAATATTCACAAAATATTTGAACCCTACATCGACGATTTGATAAAAGAATTGCAAGATGAGTTTAACAAAGAATTTCCTAAATGGAAAGGGAATTTATATCGTTTAACCGGAATGTTCCAAGCATGGCTAAAGGTGGCTTTGAGTGAACGATTAAAGCTGATAGCTGAGAAAGAAAAACCTCAATTCGATAAAATAATGAACGACATCAACGCTCATTTTAGCTTTTTTACAAAGTCGCTCAAAGAAAGATTAAGCCAAAACATATACAAGATTTTAGGTATTAAATTATCTCAAGAAGAGTGGAAGCCCGAATACAAACCACTTAAACAACCCGATATTTCGGTTTATAGAGTATTCGATAGCCATATTGAATTGCTATGGTTTCTATTTCCGATGTTTATCTTTAGAAATATATTTAAAAAACATTTTTCAAAACAAATACCCTTAGAAGTTGAAAAAAACATACATCGTTTAACTTCCGACATTACCGAAATAATTAACAAACTTACCGATTACAGCAAAGACGAAACGTTAAAATATATACAAAACGAACTCAATACTATTGAAAAAGTTTTATCGTCGGAACAAAGTAAAACAAACGAATATAATGAAATAGCCGATAGATTAAAGCAAAGGTTAAAGCTTGTTGAAATAGGATAATGTTAGAATATAGGACAGCTAAAATTTATTAAACAATAAGTATTATAAAATTACTTTGTATAAACCTTTTAGTGAATAAAAAGGAAAAAATATGTCTTTAAAAACTAAAGTTTTAAATTTCGAGACCTTTGAAAAAGATGAGTTAAAAAAAGATTATGCAAGGAAACATTTATAGATTAGCTAATTAAAACAATAAAAAAACAATTTTTTCAAAAATATGACAAAAGTCATTGTTTTTTTTTTTTTTTATGATATTCGTTCTGTCTTTTTGAGCGGCTCAAAAGGCTAAAAAATTATTGTTTAACCAAAAAAAATTATTGCTTTGAGAAAAGTATTTTTACTAATTTTGGCAGGATGAATTATGATTAGCGCCTGCAAAAAAGAAAAGAAAGAAATAAAAGAAATTGTAAACAACAATTGTAGTTGTAATTTTGAGAAAGTACCAGAAATAGATAGCATTAGATTTGTTGAATCAAGTGAAAGAGTATATAAGCTATTAAATGAAGAGGGCATAATCACTTCTATAAGCGATAATTTGGGTATTAATTCCAATGAAATTAAGTTTAAAATAATTAAATATAAAGGCATTAACAACATATATCTTATTAAAACTGAATATTATACAGATACGACAAATTATGAATTTTACACTGTCTATGTTCCTTACAAGGATACGCTTATAAATTCTAGAAAGATTTTATATACTTTAAATAAGGACAAAGAAATTTATAATTATTATCAGTTATTAACAAATAAACTTTTGTTTACAATAGTTTTTTATCCTAAACAAAATAAAGGTGAGCTTATAGAATATAAAGAGAGTCCGTTTGATGTTTATTTTGATAGATGTATGAGAAAACAATTAAAAGAAATGTGGAATAATGCCGGTAGTGTTATGCAATTTGCTTCTTGTCCCCCTTTCTATATGATGGGACTAGCTATTTATTGCGCTACAAAAGTAATTATAGAATTAAGTTAAAAATATTATGCTTATAGAAGTAAAGAACATAGCTGTTAAATACAAAAGTTTCAAAGCTCTTGATAACATATCATTCACAGTATCAAAAGGTGATTGTCTTGCCATAATTGGTCCAAATGGTGCTGGGAAAACTACTCTTTTGAAAACTTTAATTAAATTAATAAGCCCCGAAAGTGGCACCATTACATACAATTGCGATTTTCAAAAAATTGGTGTGGTTTTAGAAGAAGATACATTTTATAAAGGCGAAACTGTTTATCAAAATTTAATGCATTCTGCTATAGTAAAAAGGATTTGTAACCCAGATATATTAGATACAATTTTAGAAAGATTTAACCTAAGCGATAAAAAACATACCAAAGCAAAGAAATTATCGAAAGGAATGAAAAAAAAGTTGCAATTATGCATGGCATTTTTAAATTCACCAGATTTACTAATTTTTGATGAACCTACAAGTGGTCTTGATATTCCTTCTGTAATTGAGATGAGAAACATTTTTAATGATTTGCTGCAAAATAATTCAGCTATAATATTTGCCGATCATCATATTACAGAAATAGAAAAGGTCGCAACTCATGTACTTTTCATTAATAAAGGGCAACAAATATTTTTAGATAATAAAGAAAGTATTGTGAAGCATTACGAATCATTAGAAAATGCTTTCATAAAAATATTTAAGTTATGATAATTAAACTTTTGCTTTATAAGTTCAATAAAAAAAGATATTACTTTTTTTCGTTAATTGTAATATATTTTCTGTTTGGCTTTATATCATCATCATTTTCAATACGATTACATGACTTAATAATGGATATTAAAAATATTATTTTAGATGCTTTTTATAAAGTTAAGGTAAACGATGTTTTTTTACTTAATGTTATTTATTCTTTATTTTCATTATACTTTATAAGAAATGAAATTACCAGTAAGATGTTCAAAAGAAATATAATAGACGGATTGAGTTTTGTAAATTATTATCTCTTAATTTTATTTGCCTCTTTTTTCTTTTCGTTTTTAATCTTTATCTTATCATACATAATTTTTTATGGTGTATTAGCGATAAACCACTATGAAAATGACTTTTCGGTTATTTTATCTTTTTCTTACATGGTAAAATATTTTTTGAGAATTTTTTTCTATTCTGTTTTAGGTATGTTATTTGGTTTGTTATTTAATAATGGTGTTTTATCTTTTGTCTTAGTCTTACTTTTTGAATTATTAGGTTTTATGATGATGATATTATTTTATAGCGATTTGAATAATATTGCTTTTTTGCATCCTTCACTTTCTCTAAACCATTTGTATAATGATAACTATTATTTAATCCCAGTGTTGTTTTATTTAATTCTTATACTGTTTTTAATTTATTTTAGGTTAAAGTATATTTTAAAGTATGAGTAAGCTTTTTTTGATTATAACCGTTTTTTAAACGATAAAAGCGTTTTTTTTTTTTTTATTTAATCGTGCCTTAAAAAGTTATTTGAGACCTTTGCAAAAATATTTTTTTTATATGAATTTCAAAAAAAATATTGTTAAAATTGAATATTTTAGATAATTATTCAAAACAAATAATGTTTTTGTTCAAAAAAGTACATTTTTTAGTCATAAAAAGCCATAAATTTTTCATT
>Ga0308411_10000224_pt1 | contig 35397 bp, 27 predicted proteins | sample HotsprottomLayer_2_FD_203530 | JGI IMG/M metagenome (GOLD analysis project Ga0308411, IMG submission 203530) | Hot spring phototrophic mat microbial communities from Octopus Spring, Yellowstone National Park, Wyoming, United States -... | ecosystem: Environmental > Aquatic > Thermal springs >... | reverse complement strand
AGAGATTTCAGGAATTGATGCAGTATACTGATAAGAGGTTTCAAGAACATAAGGAATATACAGATAAGAGGTTTCAAGAATTAATTCAGTATATAGAAAAGAGATTTCAAGAGCAAAAGGAATACACAGACAAGAGGTTTGAGGAATTATTACATTACTCTGATAAAAGGTTTGAGGATATGAACAAGAGGTTTGATGATATGAATAGGAGATTTGAAGAACTTATACATTACTCTGATAAGAGGTTTGAGGATATGAATAAGAGATTTGATGACATGAATAAGAGGTTTGAGGATATGAATAAGAAGTTTAATCTTCTTACATGGCTCATAGGTGTTGGTTTTACGGTTTTGACTGTTTTGATTACAGTTTTTAGGTTCATTCATTAGGTGCTTCATAGCACTTTGTGCTAAGTAGCACGTTGTGCTAAGTAGTACTTTCTTAATTAGGTGCTTATGGCACTAGGTACTTAAAGTACTTTGTGCTAAAAGCACGTTGTGCTAAAAGCACTTCTCTATTAGGGTTAAGGGAGGCGATAGCCTCCCTTAGAATTTTAAGGGTGGGAGGGTGGGACTACTAAAAGTAATGTGCTTAAGTATTTATTGCTTAAAGCACATCGTGCTAGAAGCACCTCGTGCTATAAGCACATAATGTTTCGTAGTACTTTGTGCTATGAAGCACTGAAATTGACTCCTTTTTTCTTATACACAACTGCTAGTATGTTAGCAACGATAGAATAGTATTCCGGTGGTATTTCTTCTCCTATGTCCACTGAGGCATACAAAGCTCGTGCAAGTTGTCTGTTTTCAACAATTTCTATTCCGTTCTCTTCTGCTATTTGCCTTATTCTTAGAGCCAAAGCATCTACACCTTTGGCTATCACTGTGGGTGCATTCATATACGATGGGTCATACTTTAGTGCTACTGCGTAGTGCGTCGGGTTTGTTATTACTACATCGGCTTTTGGTACTTCTGATAACGACCTTCTTTGTAACATTTGCTGTTCTAGTTCCCTTATTCTAGCTTTGATTTGTGGGTCTCCTTCAAATTCTTTTATTTCTTGTTTTAATTCTCTAGGTGTCATCATCAATGATTTCCTAAAGCTCCACCTTTGGTAGAGGTAGTCAAGAAAACTTAGTATCAAAAATCCTACTATTATAAACATGGCTGTTTTGAATGATGTAATTAGTACGTAAAATGTTGCTTGTATCGGTTCGGTGAAAACAATCTTCCTGAAGTTTGGTATTTCCGATGATATTATCGCGAAGGCAATACCAACAGCTACAGCAATTTTTACAATTGACTTTGCAAGGTTAAAAAAAGTATCCCTAGAGAAAAATATTCTTTTCAAGTTTTTAGGAATATCAAATACCCTACGCAAGTTAGGTGTTAATTTTTTCCATGCAATGTTGAATCTCGTTTGTAGCCCATGGCTTAGTATACTTACAAAGATGGATATAAACAATATTGGTAATAAAAAAGCAACTACAACTCTACCTGAGAGAAACAAAACTTTACCTATCGTTGAAGGGTTAATTTCTTTTGAGCCTATGGTGTTCAGTGCTATCATGAAAACTTCGTATATTCCTTTCAGTATATTCATTCCAAGAAAAACGATTGAGGCAAACATCAGAAGTAGTAGTATACTGCTTGCCAATTCTTGCGATTGTGGTACATTTCCTTCTTCTCTTGCTTTCCTTATTCTGTACTCTGTTGGTTCTAATGTTCTACCTTCGTCTTCCTCAGCAAATAATTGTAAGTCTATTAATGTTATTAACTTAGGTTTTTTTAGCGAAAGGAAATCGTACATACTGCCAAATTCCCCTCCCAATAATTATTTTCATTTATCGGCTAAGAAAATACAAGTTTAATTAGGTGCTTCGTAGCACTTATTTATTAAGATTAAGGGAGGCAGAGCCTCCCTTACCTATGCTTGAAGTTGCTTAAATCTATTTACCTTTGTCATTATCTCTTCCATTAATCTATGGTCTTTGATGCCGGGTGAAACTTCAATTCCACTTGATAGGTCTATACCGTATATTTTTTGTCCAAATTTTTTTAGCACTTCTTCTATGTTGTCTTTGTTTAAGCCACCAGAAAGAAGGATTTTTTTGTTTTTTGCACTGTTGAGGATATAATTAAGAACATCTTCATCTATTCTCTTTCCTGTTCCACCGTATTCACCTTCTTTGAATGCATCAAGTAAAACTAATTCTGTCGTTGTTTCATTAATCTTTTCCAAAGCTGAATGGTCCTTTACCCTGAATGCTTTTATTACTTTTATTCCTTTTCTCACTAGTTCTTCTACATACTCATTTGTTTCGTCTCCGTGAAGTTGTACCAATTTAAAATTGTACCTAAGGTACATTTCCTTTACCTTTTCTATATCCTCGTTTACGAATACACCGACAAGTGGAGCATCTTTTATTGTTTTAGTTATGGTTTCTAAATTTTCTATTGTTACGAATCTGGGGCTTTTTGGGAATAGTACTAATCCTATGTAGTCAACATTTATTGAAAGCGCGAAATTTATATCTTCTATTCTCGTAAAGCCACAAAATTTTACTTTCATTCATTCCTCCAGGTGCAAAAATTCCTTAGCTTGTTGCTTTTTGATTGAACCTTAATGATCTTGGAAATTATAAAAATTTTCCTTGATAAGTTGAAAAATTTTTGTTATATCTTTAAACATAAGATACTTTTGTAGTAGTTGAGTGCTTTAAGTACATGTGCTTTAGATAATATTTGCTTTTTGTTATTTTTTTGGAGGATGAAGATGGGAAAAAGATGGGAAAAGTTTCAGGGCATAAGAATAGAGAGGGAATATAAAGCTGATTATGATAATCCTAATTTTATGAGGGAGTTGTTCCCTTTCTCTGAACCTCCTATAATAGAATTTGATGGGTTGGTTCCTCCTCAACATATACCTGATGAGATATGGCTTACAGACACTACTTTTAGGGATGGGCAGCAGGCAAGGAATCCGTATACTATGAAACAGGTTGTTGACCTCTTTACTCTACTTCACAAGCTTGACAATAGCAGTGGAGTGATAAAGAAAACAGAATTCTTTGTTTACACAAAGAGAGATAAGGAAATAGTTGAGAAGTGTATGTCTCTGGGGTTTGATTACCCTATAATTACCGGTTGGGTTAGAGCGCATCACAATGATATTGAATTACCTATAAAGATGGGTATAAAAGAGACTGGTATTCTGACTTCAATTTCTGATTATCACATATACAAAAAGCTTGGTATGACTAGGAAGGAGGCGGAGGAGCTCTATTTAAGTGTTGTTAAGAGAGCTGCTGAGTTGGGGTATGAGGAAGTTAGATGTCATTTAGAGGATGTAACAAAATCTGATATATTTGGTTTTGTGATACCTTTTGTTCAGAAGCTTATGAGGATATATGAAGAGAGTGGAATGAGAATAACGATAAGGCTTTCTGATACTTTGGGGTACGGTGTGCCTTTCCCAACGGCTTCTGTACCTAGAGGTATACCTAAGTTGGTTTATTACTTGAGGCAGGAGGTAGGTGTACCTTCGGAATTTTTGGAGATGCACATGCACAATGACTTTGGTGTTGTTGTTGCCAATTCTGTGGCAGGTTGGCTATATGGTGCTTCTTCAGTGAATGCTGCTTTGCTTGGCACTGGCGAAAGAACAGGTAATGCCCCGCTAGAGCAGCTTATATTCTGGTATGTCGGTATAAAAGGTACTTCTAAGAATATGAACCTCTCGGTGATTACAGAGATAAAGGAGTACTACGAAAAAGAGATTGGTGAGAGAATAGACCCACAGAAGCCTTTTGTTGGTGAGTACTTTAATGTTACCAGAGCTGGCATACATGCTGATGGGCTCATGAAGGACCCAGAAATATACAATATTTTTGATACTGAAAAGATTCTTGGTAGAAAGCCTTTAGTTATAATAACTGACAAATCAGGTAGTGCAGGTGTAGCTTACTGGATAAATACTTTCTACAACTTGCCAAGTGATAAACAACTCTCAAAGAATGACGAAAGGGTTAAAGCAATTTATGATGAAATTTTGAAAATGTATGAGAACGGAAAAGAAGGATGTGTATCCAACGAAGAAATGAGAGAATTCGTTAAGAAATACATTCCTGAATTAGAGGTAAAATGACAATACTTTTGGTTAACGATGACGGAATAGATAGTTTATCAACAAAGTTTTTATACGAGGAGCTATCTAAGAAACATAAGGTTTACATGGTTGTTCCTAGTCAAAATAGGAGTGGGGTTTCCCACTCCATAACTGTTTTTAGAGAATTCTGCGTCAAGAGGCTAGATGACACTATCTATACCGTTGATGCGATGCCTGCTGATTGCGTTAAGGTTGCATTGCTTTCACTTATCAGAGAACCTGTTGACTTGACTATTTCGGGTGTAAATATTGGTCCTAATTTGGGGTTGGATATCTACTATTCAGGTACATTCTCAGCTGCTAGAGAATCCGCATTACTTGGGGTAAAGGCTATTTCATCGTCTGTTAATCTATCTTGGGACGAGGTTAACGAAAAATTGTTCAGACAGTGTGCGATTTTTATAAGTAAATTAGTTGATTTCTACCCAATTCAATACATACCTATAGATGTTTTCCCTAACATTAACATACCTGACACTTATTTTGAGGATATAAAAGGTGTTGCAATAGGCAGGGCATACGAAAGATATTACTTCGAAACATCTTATGTTGAGATAAGAGACTCAGAGGGAGAAGAAAAATTCAAGTGTTTGCTGAATGGTGGTGTTGGAGAGCATAAAGATTACATAGATTCAGATATTTATCTGTGTAAAAACGGTTATATATCCTACACAATGTACAGTTATTACCCTCAAAAGAATACATCTAATTATGAAGTTCTTGCTTACGAATCTTTTGCTAAGGCACTGGAATTAACTAAAGCACAAATTAATTTATCTACCTGATTATATACCTTAAAGCTTGAGCTTGTAGGTCTTAAGCAATTTTTTCTAAAGTGCTAAATAGCACTTCATTCTTAGGGAACATTTTTAGCAAAAAAATAAGGTAGTTGGTGTGCTGTGCATCCAAAGAGAAAATAAAGGCTGGTGAGTGCTTCATATCACTTTTTCAATCAAGTGCTACATAGCACTTTGTGCTCAAAGCACTTGGTGCTTAAAGCACTTGGTGATTTAATCACTTGGTGATTTAAGCACTTTGTGCTTCATAGCACTTTGTGCTTCATAGCACTAATTAAGAAACATGCATTAGCCTGTTAAGAAACAGGCATAGCCTGTTTTCAACGCAATCTTCTGATAGTGTAATTTTAGTTACGGATTATTTAAACTAAAGTTTGCTGGAGGGGTTATGTGGGTTAAGGTCCTTAAGGAATCATTTTGGCTTTGGTGGGATAACCTTTCAAAGAATATTCTTGTTAGTATCATGGGGTTCTTAGTTAATATTCCCACTTTTGCTATAGTTATGGGACTCTTTATTTTTATGAGAATTCCGTTTGAGGCTACTCCAACTTATGAGGAATTAAGTTACTTTTGGCTTGTTATTTCTGTGCTGTTCGGTATGAGTATGTTTTTCCCATCGCAGATAGCCCTCCTTGGCGTTGCAAAGAGGTTTGCTACTGGAGAGCATAAAAAGTTTTTTGCTGAATTTTTCGAAGAGTTGAAGCTTACGTGGAAGAAGTCTTTGATTGGAACTTTCGTTGCTCCGGTTATAATGTTTCTTGGAGTATTTGCTATAATTTTTTATCTTGGCTTTTTTGGTGCTGATAGCATAATTGGTATTGTTCTATCGGTTATTACTTTTTGGTACCTAGTCGTAATAATTTTATTTTTAGTTGTTCTGTCTATATACATTGCTTTCTTTCCTAATGACCCGCTTAAGATTTCGATAAAAAGGTCTTGGGCTATAATGATGGATAATGTTTTTGTTGTTTTTCTTACTGTAATGATGGTTGTACCTATATTCATATTCAACTTTGTGAGTGCCATAGGTATGTTAGTTCTCTACCAGGGCACGGTTAATTCTCTTCTTGTTGGTATGTTTGTTGTTATTCTCAAAAAGTACAAAGTCATAGAAGATGATGAGGATAATAGAACGATAAAGGATATTTTTAAGCCTTTCTGATTGTATATCAGCTACCCTGTTTGATTTTTATTTGGCTTGTTCCTTGATATATAATTTATGTAAATGGATAAAAGTAATGGTTATGAGCTTATAAGAAGTGGTAAAATAAATGAAGCTCTTGTTGCCTTTGAAGATAGTTTCAGAAGATTTCTGGATAAAGATTCGGAATGTGGAATAAAGGTGTTGAAGTATTTATTACCAAAGATGAAGAGAATAAAGGACTTAAAGGACCCTTACAAAATTGCTGATGCTATAATTTCCGAATGGCCTAAGGTCCTTAGTAACATAAACCTTAATGGGTGTGGTGAGAATCTGGAGCTTATAGAAGCCGTTAAGCATTACTTATTTTTCACTGCGTTGAAATATTACTCTCAGATAATTAATAATATTAACCAAGATGATGTTTTGGTGGTAAGAGATACTGAATTGATGTTGAAGATTAGTCGATGCTACCGAGAACTCAAAGTAGAGGACAAGGCTATAGAGGTACTTGAAGAGGTTAGGTTGTACAATCCTACTGATTCTGTTGTACTTTCAATCCTTGGGGATTTGTATTTCCAAGTTGGGGATATTGATAGAGCGAAGTTGTTCTTTAGAGAAGCTTTTTTCTGGGATCCCCAAAGGATTGAGTTACAGGATATAAAATGCCCTATCATAAAGGCTCTGACGAAGACAGTTAGGGCTAACGGTTACAGGAATGAAGAGGTTAATGAGTGGATACCGATATATGGTGCGATAGAAAATGTTTTTGATGTTAGAAGGGAACTAAGTAAAGAAGAGGTAGATATTATAGTGAGGAAGATTCAAATGTTGGAGAATGATTTTTTGAAACATAGGGAGTGGAGGAATATTACTGAGCCTAGGTTAATAAATAGCTATATTTGGCTTATTGATTACTATTATTTGCAGTTGGGTGATTATGAACTTGCTAGAAGTGTTGGAGCAATTCTTCAAAAGTTTTCGCCAAATATATACAATAAACTAAAGTTAGGAGGTTATAAATGGCTGTAAGTGTTGATGTTGTTTCTGAAATGACAAAACTATTGAATGAAGAAAGAATTTCTAAGCATTCGCTTGGGGACTATCAAAGAAGAGATTTCGTAAGAGTTGAGGAAATAGTAGACCAAGCAATTGAAAGTGGTGATGAAGGAAAGTTACAAGAGTTCTGTGAAAGCTATATTAACGAAAATCCTAACAGTGTATACGCATTTTATGCCATTGGCCTTATATATCTCAAGAAAGGTTCAATAGATACCTACTACATGCCTGAGCTTATAAAGAGGTTCAGTGATGAAAAGAAGATGTCTACGGTTATATTTCTGGTAGAAAAAGTTTTGGCTTATAGAGAGGAAAAATACGCTCTTAAAATGCTAGAAGAGTATTACAAGAATGAAAACAGAAAAGACGAATTAGTTGAGATTAGAGAAAGAATAGCTAATGTTGACCATAGGGATGGTTATACGCCTAAGTATTTAGCTGAGTATTACGAGGCTGAAGGTAATATACAGAAGGCTATATATTACTATAAACTAGCACTTGAAAGGTTTATAAATCTCAAAAATTCAAATTCAGCGAGTGCTGTGTTTGAAAAGCTAGTTTCTCATTATACCTATGTTGATTATAGGTATCTTCTGAATGTTTCGCTTAGGTTGCTTGAGTTAGTATCTCACGATAAGATTGCTAAGCTGCTACATAAAGTTGCTACTCACTACAAGAAAAAGGAAATGTACAATGAGGCTTTGCAGATTCTTAAGTTTATCCTCTCTAGGTTAGCTCCTAACGATGGAGGTATAAGGACTGATTTAAAGGAGATTTATGAAGCTTTGTATCCTGGCCATACTTTACTCAATAAACACTGGAATGAGTTAATGGAGTTCTTTAAAAGGAGGTTGTCTTCTTATATAAGGATAAGTCCGGATGAAGTTTTGGCTAAACTCAATGAGTTTGAGAAGCTTTTGAAGTTTGATGTGGGCGTTTATGTCTATCATAGAACGTTTGGCGTTGGTAAAGTTGTAAGTGTTGAAGAAGAATGGATTGTGATTGATTTTGTTAATAAGAAAGGGCACAGGATGTCTCACAATATTGCTTTCTCTTCTCTTGAAGTCTTGAAAGAAGATGACATAAGAGTTTGGAAATCTTATAGAAGGGATGAATTGGAAAAACTCATTTATGACTATTCACCGAAGGTTATAAAGATGGTTTTGATTGCTTTAGGTGGTGAGGGAACAGTTAAGGAAATAAAAGAAGTTTTGAGTGAAATTGTTCCGCAGGATGTTGTAAATAATCTTTGGAATGCCGTAAGGTCCAAGTTGGGAGAAGAAAACATAATTGTCTCACCTACTAACAAAAACAAGTACATTTATGTTAGTGAAGCGGGTTTAGAGGATAATATAAGGGTTGAACTTAATTCTTTGACATCATTTGAGGATAAAATAAGGTTTGTGTACAACTTCTTGCAGCAAGGTGGAGTGCTCACAATAGAACAATCTAAACCTATAGTTGAGTTTTTGAAGGAGACATTTGAGAAATCTGATAATAGAATTCACGTGATTGTTAGTGGAATAACATTGTTGGTCTTCTATCATAAAAGCTCAGGTGAAGATATTACTGAGTTTAGGAAGAAACTCATTGATAATATTAGTAACCTGTCGTTGGATGAGGTCGTAAAAATTCTTGAGATAATGGATTTACAAGAGTTGAGAAAGGACTTTTTGGTTCTGTTGAGAAGTGTTATTGATAACTGGGATAAGTTTTATGTTGAGCTTATACTGAAGATAGATCAGGTTAGGTTGAATAATTATCTATTCTACGAGCTAGCTAGCTTTGATAGGATAGAAGCAATAAAGGAATTAGCTAAAGAGGTAACGAAAGGATTGGACCAGCCAATAGGTAGTAGATTTAAGTCTTACATGAAGTACATATGGTTCGCTAAATTGGTTTTCCAGAAAGAATATGAAGACATATTCAAGTCGGTTGGTATAAGTAAGCTTGAGGTTATAATGAGTGTGATAAAGATTCTTTCTTCAATACAGCTTAGTTTTGAGGAAAGAGGTGAGAAAGGTATAACCAAGAGAATATACCTTAGTGCTAAGGATATCTTTGATAAATACGAAGATATAGAATCTTTGATTTTGAATACCGATAAGGATGTTGCTTATTCGTTGTTCTCCTCTATTGAGGAGCTTGAACTTTTAGACTCGAAGAGCATAGCCTCATTAAGGGGTAAGCTGTTTTACAAGTATCCTGATTTGAAGAGCTTGGAGGATTCTAGAGGTAAAAGGAGCCCATACTTAGCCACAAAGGCTACTATCGAGAAAATAAAGAATGAGTACAACAGATTGCTTAACGAAGAGCTACCGAAAGTTTCAAAGCTAGCTTCTACCGGTCAACCTGAATATATTGAAAAAGAGGGAGAATTGAAATCTATCATTGAGCAGATGGCGAATGAGTTGTCTGAATTGAAGGTTATTAATCGAGAGAGTGTCTCTACAGAGTATGTTGATGTTGGTACTAAGGTTGTCTTAAGGTCTAATGCCAACGGAGAAACAATAGAGTATCACATTCTCGGTGACAAGGAAGCTGATCCTAGTAAGGGTATAATATCCTACAAGTCCCCGTTGGGACTTACTCTTTTGGATAATCCTGTTGGAACTACGGTTAAACTCAATTTAAAGGGTACATACGAAGATTTTGTTATTGAGAGTATATCGGTTTCTGAGTATGTATAATGTTTACTGATGGATTAAGCCAAATAACAAAATACACTATTGAAAAAATAGATAAGGTTCCACAGGATGCTGTTGTTAAGGTTTTGGAGGTTTTATTACAGGAGAGAGAGTTATTTTGGGAGTTTTTTGTATCTATAAATCGTGCTGTTGTCGTTGAAGATACAAACGGTAAGGTTCTGTTTCATAACCCGTATGCTGTAAAGTGGGGAATTATCGATAAGAATACCTTGGTGGTTTCAGAGGAGTTTAGAAGAGTTTTTGATGAAATAAGGAGTAATTTTTCTGAAGGAATACTTACTTTTGAGACTCAAAGAGTTGTGAAAGTTAAGGATGTTATAGTACCTTCTATAATGAGAGAAAGAGTTTTTGAAATTCTCTGTGTTGCTAGTTCATCACCTGAGAGATGTAAGTATATGTACTTAATTAATGATGTAACTGAGAAAAGAAAGGAAGAGCTGGATGAAAACCAGAAGAGAGTTATATCCTCTATTGATACACTTCTTACAGGGATAGCCCATGAATTTAAAAATCCACTCTCTTCTATTTACTTTCATGCTCAGGTTTTGAAAAGAAGCTTAGAAGATGTTAGGAATAATGAAGGGAGGATAAGAAATTCTGTAGATGTCATACTTTATGAAGTTAATAGACTTAATAAGCTGATAAACGATTTTATACAGTCTCTTAGACCCTCTAGGTTTGTTGAGAAATACGAAGATGTGAATGTAATAATCAAAGAGGTCTCTGAAATGCTGCTAGAAGATACTAATAGCAAAAGGATATTTTTGGAACTAGTTTTAGATGATTCTATTCCTGAGTTTTTATGTGATAGGGAAGTAATGAAAATTTTAGTTCTAAACTTATTGAGGAATGCAATTGAGTCCATAGAGGAGGGTAAGAGTGGAAGAATTTCTGTAAGTACATCAATTATTACTAAAGATGGAGAAGATTATATAGTTATTTCTGTTAAGGATAACGGTAAAGGGATTCCCGATGAAATTAGACACAGGATTTTTGAACCGTACTTTACAACAAAGCGCTATGGTTCAGGACTTGGGCTTAGTATAGTATATAAAATTGTCAAGGATTACAATGGATTTATTGAATTTGATTCAAAGGAAGGTGAAGGTACAGAGTTTAGGGTTTATTTGCCGGTTGGTGATAGACTTAAGAAGCTTACTGTATGAATGTAGTCATTGATTTTAGCAAGGATAATAGAAAGATTTTGAAAGTTTTGAAAGAAGGTAGAACCTTTTACCTTTCTAGTAGTTATTTCCCCGTTTCTGAAGCTGAGAAAGTTGCTAAAAGCTTGAAGTTTGAGAAGGATACGATTTTGGTGGTTGGGCTTGGTAATCCTTATCTGATTAGAGAGTTAGCTTTGTCTAATCTAGATAAAAAAGTGCTGGTTATTGAGTTCTTCGAAAGTATATACTCATGTGTTTTTTCTGATAAGGAGCTTAAATCTCTTTTGATGTTGTCTAATGTGAGTGTTGAATTTTTTGATTCTTTTGAAAAGTTTAAGATTTTTGTTAGTGATTTGGGGGACTTTGATTATTATATACATCCTTCGTATAAGTTTTTGGTTCCTTTCTTGGGGGAGGTTGAAGTTGCTATTAAGAGCCATTTACAAAATATGGCAATCAACAAAAATACAGTAAAAAGGTTTGGGAGGGTATGGGCAAAGAATTTTGTTTCTTCGCTCAAATTTGTATCTAAAGTAAAGGGTGTTGTTGATTTGTTTGAGAAATTTAAGGACTTCAATACTGTTGTTATTGGTGCTGGACCTTCGTTGGATAACGATGTTGACTTAGTTAGGAAGCTTTATAATAATTCTCTCATAATAGCATCTGATACTTCGTTTTTGCCTCTTCTCAGGAATGGCATAAAGCCGGATGTAGTTGTTAGTGTTGACCCTCAAAGTAGAAATTTCCTTTACTTGATTTACGAAAAGGTTTATGACGATGTGATTTTTGTTTGTGATACTCTTTATTTACCTTTGGTGTATGAGTTTATACCGAATGATAACATTTTTCTGTTTGATTCACCGTTTAAGCTTTGGGGGGAGGTGAAGAAAGTATTAGGTGAGAAAGGAGAACTCTTTGTTGGTGGCTCTGTTGTGTGTACTGCTATTGATTTAGCATTTAGAATTGGTAATGGTAATATCCTCCTCTTCGGTAATGACCTTTCGTTTACTGACTATAAAATGTACTGTAAGAACAATATATTTGAGATGTCTTTGATGTTGGAGGCAAATTTTATTAATCCTTATGACCCTTGGACTTTTATTTCAAAGTATCCTTTAGTTAAGGCTTTGAATAATGTAGGTGATGAGGTTTTCACTGACCCTAGAATGCTTACTTTCAAAAAGTGGATTGAAAATTACATTTCTTCGACTGGAGCTAGAGTTTTTAATTTTACTTCTAAAGGACTCGCTTTGATAGGACAGCAGAATGGTGATTTATCGTCTTTCTTGGATTTTAACACCTCTTCTAGAGGTGATATAGAAGAAATAAAGAAAATGCTTATTTCTATTCCTCTCGGTGATAGTGATGAGGGAAATAGTGTTTTGTTTATGGTTAGGGAAGGGGTAGAAAAGTTAAAAAAAGAGCTTTATGGTTCAATAGACTTTGCTAGGATTACGGAAATTTTAGAGGAGAATTTAGTTTTGAAATACCTTATTGAGTTGTCAATACAAGATACTCTTTTATCAAAATATTCTAAAGAAAGTTTTGTAGAAGCTTTGAAGTTTTCTGTTGCTTACCTCAACAGAATTCTGAGTAAATTGAGATAATTGATTTTATTAATGTGCTTCATAGCACATTTTAAATTAAGTGCTTTAAGCACTTCTGTAGAGTGTGAGAGACTAAATCTCTTTAGCTCTATTTGAAATGTCAGAGTAACTTGAATTTGTCTTGAATTTTTACTATAATTTTTAATGTAAGGGGGCGATTTTTGGGCTCGACGGGGTAGTTGGCGCTCCTGGAGATCATGCCGGATACTCCACGTTAGAGGGTAAGCAAAGAATAAGTGCCAACGAAGAACTAGCTCTTGCAGCTTAATTGCTGCAAGCCCTGGCCTACTGATTGCCCTTCTAGGTAGGTCGGGGTCGGGAGAAGGGATAGGCTACTTCCTAACCTGAGGGAAGTAGCCGAAAACGTAATCAGGTTGTGGCTAACTGAGATGCCTACCTTATCAGTTAGCCGAGATTTCCCGGTAGGCTAAGCATGTACAAATCTCCAGGTGTGCCTTACTTCGGACAGGGGTTCAATTCCCCTCGCCTCCACATCTTTTGTAAAGGTGCTTTACTAGCACTTTTTTAATTAATGCTTTAAGCACATCGTGCTTTAAGCACTTAAGTGCTAAATAGCACTTGTGATGATTAGCACTTTTTAATAAAATAGCTTATAAAGGTATTTTAAGTAAGAGATTTTAAATGAGTGTTAAATAGCACCATGTGCTAAATAGCACCATCTGCTTAATAGCACTGTGTGCTTAATAGCACCGTGTGTTTAATAGCACAGTATGCCTAATAACCCTTCTTCTTTATTAGGGTTAAGGGATGCGTTGCATCTTCGATGCGGTGCACCTTTAGAACATTAGGGTGGGCAGGTGGGACTACTAAAAGTAGTGTGCTAGCTTAATAGTACTTTGTGCTGAGTATACTCTCTGATGAGTGAGAGGTTTTGGGGAATTAACAATTATTATTCGGAGAGTTATTAGACTCTTGTAATTAGAATTTGATAGTTGTAATTATTCAAAATAAAAAACATGAAGAAATTTCTTTTGGTTGTTTTGTTGTTTTTTGTTGCTAATATCTTTTTGTTTGGTTGTGGTCTTAGATTGAAGGAGAAACCTGAGGAACTTGATAAAATGACAATACCTGATCTGTACAATTTAGGTGTTAAGTACTACTCTGACGGTATGATTAGCGAAGCTAAGTTTGTATATACCAAGATAGTTGACAAATACAAAACTCTTCCTAATCCTACTGATGAAGATAGAGACAAATATTATTTGGCTCTTTATGAAATTGGTTTTATAAATTACAAAAACGAAGATTATAAGGAAGCTTTGGCTTTTATTGATAGGGTTATATCTGGTACGAATGACGGGTTAACTGATAAATCACCTCAGGTTATTTTGGCTAAAAAGGTAAGACTGAAGATTTTACCTTACCTAAGATGATAGTTGTATTTGAAGATATAAAAACGGTAAATAATCTAAAGCCTTTTTCTTTGGTTAGGCCACTTCATGACCTGAAGAGTGGTTATTTATCAATAATTGAGAGATTTTCACTTTTGTTTAGTGATGAAGTTAAGGTAGTATCAAGAGCTGAGGTTGATTACGTTTTGCCTGAGACGAGAATACTAAGGTATCAGGACGTAACAAGAGCAGAAAGAATAGCATTCGTTAACGCTGCTTATCTGTACCCTGAAAAGGAGCTTTTGGATATTAATAATTCTATTGTAATTTATGATGAAAGAGTGATATCTTTGAATGTTAAGGCTAAAGATATTGATAGGCTTGAGATTCTTTTAGAAGGGATATATCAAAATGATATTGAGAAGGTTTTTGATTCGTTGAAAGAGAATATAGAGAAATTATCACTTAAGCCAAAGAATTTTGTTGAGTACCCTTGGGATTTGGTTTATCTCAATACTTTTTTGATGGAAAAAGATTTTGAGCTTATTAAGAGGGGCTTGAAAGATCACCTTTTTATTGAGTCTTCAAACTTAGGTATTGACATAGAGGGTGATAAGGAACTAGTGATTATTTCCAATAGAGCGAAGATTTCTAAGAATGTTTTTATCGATGTTACGAATGGACCTGTTTTTATTGATGAGGACGCACAAATAGGACCTTTCACATTGATTGAGGGGGCTAGTTATGTAGGTAAGAAAACAAAGGTAAGTCAAGCTAGGTTGAGAGAAGGAACAAATATAAGGTACTTGTGTAAGGTTTCGGGTGAAGTTGAGGAATCAATTATTGATTCTTTTTCTAATAAAAACCATGAAGGTTTTTTAGGGCATTCTTATGTTGGGCAGTGGGTTAATATCGGAGCTATGGCAACAAACAGTGACCTCAAGAATACCTATGACAATGTTAAAGTCTTTATTGAGCCGAGGAAGGTTGTTGATACCGGTTTGCTTAAGGTTGGTTGCTTTATAGGGGACTTTTCTAAAATCGGTATCGGTGTGTTAATAAACACTGGTACTATGATAGGGTTAGGGGCTAATGTATTTTTTGAAGGTGAGCTTGTAAGAAAGTATGTTCCTAACTTTGCTTGGGGTGGCAAAGAACCTTACAAAAAATTTCCTTTTGATAGATTCATATCAATGGCTAAAACAATGTTTTCAAGGAGAGGCAAGGAATTCCCGAAAACTCTTGAAGAGCTACTAACAAGAATTTATAATAATTCTTAATCTAAATACGATTATAATAGGTGTTGGAGGAGTAGGTGGAGAACTTCATAGGGATTGGGTTTTCTAGATTGTATTGTGAGGAGGATAACGTTATGTATGATAAAATTGATATAACTATTAAGAGTGATGAGGAGTTTTTTAAGGTTGTTGATGAGTTTGTCAATGAAGGAAAGTACTTTTTTATTAAGTTTTTTGGTATTTCTGAGGAGATAGAGAGAAGGTTGAATTACATAATAACAAAGATATTTTCAAAGTATGATCGTGAGGATTTGGCTGATATTGTCTATACTTGTGTTAAGGAACTTGTTTTGAATGCCAGTAAGGCAAACATAAAAAGGGTTGTTTTTGAGGAAAACAATATAGACTTGGATGATGAAAAGAGTTTTATTGAAGGGATGCTAAAATTCAAAGAAGAATTGTCTGAGGCTAAGTTGCCCAAATATATAAAGGAGTTGAACAAAAGAGGCTTGTATATAAGTGTTGCTTTTTATCACTCTCCCGATGGAGTTAGAATGGAGGTCGTTAATAACGTTTCTATGACCAAGTTTGAGGATAAGAGGATAAGGGAGAAGCTCAAGAAGGCAATGCAGTATGATGATATTTCACAGTTTTATTTAGAGCAGGGGGATGAGCTTGAAGGTGCTGGTTTGGGTATAGCTTTGATAGTTATGTTGCTTAAAGGTGTTGGAGTTGACCCTGCTCTTTTTAGGATATCTGGACCAGGAAAAGATTATGTAATGGCTAGAATAGAGGTACCTCTGACAGATAAATATGTTAGCGTAAGGGAGAGTAATAGAGTTTTAGCGTGAGTTTACTAAGAATCTTGTTAGCCAGAAGTCAGCTTCTTCAGGTAGCACTTTTCTTACTTTAAATAGAGTTTTTATTGCTTTGTCTTTATTCCCTAAAGCATAATCACATCTTGCAATGTATATCATTATTTTGGCTTCAAGTTCATCGTATCCGCTCCTTTCAATCTCACTTAAAAGTTCTTCAAAATCTTTCTTAGCGCTTTGGTATTTGCCTTTTGTAAATTTTAAAGATACCACTTCTTTTATTTTATTTCTTATTTCACTATCGTCAACACTTGGTACTTGAGTGTAGGGAATGTTAGTAACTTGTGATGTCATAGGTTTTCCTATCTCTTTGTTTGTTTCTTTGAGTGTAGATTTAATCGTTGGTGATGGTTCTGAATAGGATACGTTAGTTTGAATGTGTGTTGTTTGCAATGCTTGAATGCTTGAAGGTTTTGATTCTTGGGGTTTAGTGTTAGCAGATTCAAATTTTTGGGGTATGACCTCTTGAGGTTTTGCTTCTGGGGTTTTGAATTCTACTGGTGTTTTTTGGCTTGAGATAGTGATGAATATGCTGTTTTTCTCTTTTGAGTAGTATAAGTTTGTTATGTTTTTGAGAAAAGGAATTACGATGTACATGAATTCTCTGTTTTTGGGTATGGCGTCTATGAATATAGTTTCTTCCTTAGGTAATGAGGCTATGGGAGATAGATTTTCTAGTTTTCCGTCAAAGTTTGTACCTACTTTGTAGACTAGATAGCCATCGATTCCTTCTATTTTATCCCATGATACAATAACGTTACCAAAATCTTCAAAAGTTGTGTTGACTTTCGGCAATAGTATGAAAAATACGAATGATATTGAATAGTTTTGTTCCGATGCGAATTCTATTATATCGTTTGTGCCGTTGTTTTCAAAAACAATATAATAGTTAGTGCCTACAGAGGGATTTGTGTCGTAGTAGTATAGGTAATCGTTTTTGTATGTTAAAGTACTTCCTTTGAATGTTCCTATTTTTGTTGCGTAGTTTGTTAATAAGTTTTGATTGCTTACTAGTACCGGGCTTCGGTAAATAGAAAAAATTTTGTTTGTGTCAGATGTTTTCCATCTTACGAAGATTTTGTCATTTTCGATACCGTATGATATTAATGATACTGCTTGAGCAAAAAGAAAATTCGGAATTCCTAAGAATATTACAGAAATCAAGGTATATATGAATTTTTTCATACAGAAATTATCGTAATGGCAATCTCTTACCTTCAAATATTATAAGAGGTTTATTAATTACTTTGAAGAAACTCATTTAGCAGGGAGGCGTAGCCTCCCTGGTAGTAAAATTTTTTACAAAAAGGATTCAATCTCAGCGAGCTTTAAGCTCTGTGAGCTTTAAGCTCTCTGAGCTTAAAGCTCCTAGGGTAGTTTCTTTACTGCGTATATCTCAAAGGTATCGCCTAGATTTTTTATTTTCTGGTATAAGCTTACGAGTGGAAGAAGGAATTTATTATTTGTTACTCTTTCGGGGTGGAATCCAGTATTTATTATTCTTGCGATTCTAAAATTATTTCTCTGTAGTAAGTTTGTTAATCCTTTTACTGAGAATTCGTATAGGTGGTCTTCGGGAATGATTGAATAGTAATTCTCTGGTTTTAGTGATGCTGTGAACCCGTTGCCGTTTGGGGTTGATATTGCTAGTATTCCTCCATACTTTAGCATCTTCCAAACTTTATTCAATACTTCTCTAACATTTGGCATGTGTTCTATTACAAAAAACATCGTTACTACATCAAATTTTTCATCTGTTTCGTACTCTAGGAAATCTCTTATTATTACGTCTTCTCTTACGCTTTCTGGTAATATGTGTAGAATGTGTGTGTTGAAGTCTATGCCTTTTACTTTAAAGCTTCTAGATTTCGCTACTTCCAGGAATATTCCGCTACCACACCCTATGTCAAGCAATTTCCTATTTTTGAGTGATTTGACTAAGTTTCTGACATAGCAGCCATCGCAACTATTAGAATTACATCTTTCGCATTCACTTTCTCTTAGAAGTAGGTTTTCAATTATCTCTATTCTTCTTGTTGCTATTTTCTTTATGTTGTCTACATCTTGTTGGATGTCTTTACCGTGTCTTTTTTTATACCTTTCAGAAAAATAATTTTCGTTGTAAACTGTTTTTATCTTCTCATAGTATTCGTTAAGGTTTTCTCTTTGTAAAGTATTACACTTTCTACACTTAAGTAAGTTTTCATGTACCTTTGTTAGGTGATTTGAATTACAGGCTATACAGTTCATGCTGAAAACTTTTTGTATAGAGAATTTATTTTCTCTATTCCTCTTTCTATTGTTCTGTTGTCTGCTGCAAATGATATCCTAAAGTGAGTGTTTCTCTCTGAGAAAACATCGCCGGGTATTATTAAGATACCTTCTTTTACGCATTCTTCTACAAATTCTTTAGGTGGTATCCTTAAGTTCTTGGGTGATGGGAAAATATAGAATGCTCCTTCTGGTTTGACTATGTTAAAGTTTTCTTTTAGTCCTTCGTATACAATGTCTCTTTTTTCCTTGTATGCTAGTATGTATTCTGACATATCTACATCTAGAGCTTTTAGTGCTGCGTATTGGGCGAATGAAGGGGCACAGACAAAGGTATATTGCTGAAGCTTTATCATCTCTTTTATTATCTCTTTTGGTCCTAGAGCGTAGCCTATTCTCCATCCTGTCATTGCATATGTTTTTGAGAATCCCCCTAGTAATATTGTTTTTTCGGGGTATATTGATGATATTGAGAAAAATTTACCATCGTATATGAATTCATCGTATATTTCATCAGATATGACTAGTAAGTCGTATTTTTTAGCTATTTCGTAGATGGTTTCTATATCTTCTTTTGTTAGAACCTTACCTGTTGGGTTTGCTGGTGAGTTTATTATTATAGCTTTTGTCTTTTCAGTTATTGCTGCTTCTATGGATTTCTTTTTGTTTGATAATGAAAAATCTGGGTAAGTGTCCACGATTACAGGTTTACCACCGAATAGGTTAGTTAAGTGCTTATACATCACAAAGTAAGGGTCAAAGAAGACAACTTCGTCCCCGGGGTTAAGAATTGCTAGTAGTGCTAGAGTTAAGCCACCTGAAACGCCTGATGTTATCATACATTCGTCAACAGTGTATTTTGTTCCTCTTTTTCTGTTGACAAATTCAATGACTTTTTCCCTCAGTGGTTCAATTCCTTGGGTGACAGTGTACTTATTTAATCCATTGTTTATTGCTTTTATTGCTTCTTCCTTTATGGTATCAGGGATGTCAAAGTCTGGTTGGCCAATGCTTAGATTTATAGGGTCTTTTATCTTCAGTGCCAAATCAAACACTTTCCTTATACCAGACGAATCAACTATCTTGCTTTTGTCTGATATGAAATCTTTTATGTCCTTCATGAAGAAATTATAATATTTGTTGGTTGAGTGTTTCTAATTCTACTTTTCAATACGAGTGCTATGCAGCACGAAGTGCTGTTTAGCACTTTACTTTAGGTATTCCCACCCACCCACCCTATTCTATCGTTGGAAAGCTTCGCTTTCCAACACCTTTTTTCATCGAAGAGTACGATTAGTACTTAAGAGTGTGTTGTGAACAGCTTTAAGCACAAGGTGCTATTAAGCACAACGTGATATTAAGCACCTATTTAGCACTTTTTGAAAACTCGGAAATATTATCTATAATATTATAAACCAACTCTTAGGGGGAAAGATGAATTCGGTAATAAGCTATTTAATTTACTTTCTTTTCTTCTTGGTTTTTACATTGGCACCTATAGATATAGCATTGAATATTAAAATCTCAGGGTTTAACCTAAGATCAGGGCTTTTAGCAATGGTTATACTTACGGTATTGTTAGGAACAGTAATAGCTAAAGATATACTACTTAAGAAGCAGAAATTAACTTTACCACTGTATTTAATTTTGCTATTAATTTTAGCAGTGATAAACCTGTTATTTGTCCCTAATTCTGTGTATATACCTAGGGGGCTAGTATATGCACTTACTTTACTTTTATTTGTATTTTTGATTTCATTTTCAGTCAACACAAGGGAGTACATATCACTAGAAAAGATTGTTGATATTTATGTCTTTTCGTTTTTGTTACATGCTTTGCTGGGGGCTGTGCAGTTTATACTTTTCTATGGCTTTGGTATAAACTTCTTTATGATGCAACTTGGTAGAATTAATGGTCTAACGTACGAGCCTTCGTACTATGTAACACACTTGGTACCTGGAACAATACTAATAACGCTAATGGCTCTATTCCTAAATGAAAAAAGGGGAAGAATAATTTTTTATTCCTTAACTGCTTCTTTAATGCTCTTGATACTTATCTTCTCAACATCAAAGCTAGGCATAGTCGAGTCAGTAACAGTAATACTTTTAGCAATTTTGGTAGGTGTATTCTTAAAACTTTTCAAAGTTTTGAAAGAGGTGAATTTGAAAAGAAATGTCTCATACTTCGTAGCTTTTACAGTGTTTTTTGCTGCTATTTTTTATGTATCAGGTAACATAGGTAGTATTGTCAACTTTTTATTTCCTGGCAAAGGAGAGGAAAGAATTTCTCACCTAGAAAAGACAGAAGTAGAGGAAAGAATTTCTCATCTAGAAAAGATAGAAGTAGAGGAAAGAATTTCTCAGCTAGAAAAGACAGAAGGAGAAGAAAGAATTTCTCACCTAGAAAAGACAAAAGAGGTACTTGCTTCGTCAAAAGAGACATCTTTTGATATAAGGTTAAGTCAGTTCAAAGAGACTCTAGAGATAGCTTTAGAGAATCCTTTGTTAGGTAAGAGTTTGGGGGGTGTAGCACCTTATAGGGCACTCAAGAATGGTATGAATCCTGAGAATAACGATGATGTAAAACAATTTGAAGGAATAAACATATTTGCTGAGATGTTGGCAGGGTTTGGAATAATAGGGTTTCTCTTGATGCTAGGTTTCATAATATTGATATCATACGATGGTGTGAGGTTAGGCATAAAAGCATTAGCTTCGAATTACAAAGTAAGTATTATTCTCATAGGGCTAGTTTTAGGGTTTTTGCTAGAACTATTTTTCCTAATGTTTAATCAAAATGTTCTGAGACTGTATCTATGGAATCACATAACTCTATTGGCACTGGCTATTGAAAAAGCAAGATATGAGTATACTTCAGATTAGATATTCCCGAAAACATCTTTGAAGTAGGGTAGTTTGCTATCTTTTGGGGATAATATGACTTTTTCTATGCCAAACTCTTGTAGGTTCCAGTTTATGTTTATTGTTGGGTCATTCCATATTATACCTTTGTCGTATTCGGGGTAATAAAAGTCTGTGGTTTTGTACATTACATCGGCTACATCTGAGATAGCAACGAACCCGTGAGCAAAGCCTTCAGGTATGTAAAACATCTTCATGTCATCATCAGAAAGAATGACACCATAATATTTGCCAAAAGTTGGTGATTCTCTTCTTAGGTCAACAGCTACATCAAATATTTTCCCTCTAACGGCTCTAACTAGTTTACCTTGTGGGTGTGGTTCTTGATAATGAAGTCCTCTAACAACTCCCTTAATAGACCTAGAGTGATTGTCTTGTACGAAATTTATTTTTTTCCCATAAAACTTAGAGAAAATTTCGTCAAACTCTTTCTGATTCCAAGCCTCTAAGAAGAAACCTCTATCATCTCTAAAAACCTTTGGAACTATGATGATTAAATCTTTTATTGGTGTCTCAATAACTTCAAACTTTGCCATAACCACCTCCTACTCAAAGACATCTCCAACTTTAACTCTATAGCCATTAACAAAGTCTCTAGCACTCATGACTTTGGAATTCTCAGGATGAAGCTCAACCAGAACGATAATTCCGTCACCTGTTATGACATGAATCCCTTCATTGTCAATTTTAATAACTTCCCCAGGTTTGCCACTAATGTGGCTATTTTGAGCCTTAACTTTGAGAACCTTAATATTTTTCCCTCTGAAGGTACACCATGCTTTGGGCCAGGCTATGTATGCTCTAACTTTTCTTGATATATTTAGAGCACTGTCTTGCCAATCTATTCTTCCGTCTTCTTTGCTGACCATTTTTGTGAAAGTTGCACTTGAATGGTCTTGAGGCTTAGGAACAAAGGAATTAGTGGAAGAAAGAAATTCAATAACACATTGGGATGATAGAATTGCTAGCTTCTCAGAAAGAGAGATATAGTCATCGTCTTCTGATATGTCAATTTCTTTTTGTAGGACGGTATCACCAGCATCCATGTTTTCGTTTAGGAAAAACAGGGTAGTACCTGTTTTTTTATCGCTGCTAAGTATAGCGGCGTGAATAGGAGAGGGACCTCTATACTTAGGAAGTAACGAAGGATGAACCCCCAAACTACCGAGAGGTGGTATAGAAAAAATACTTTTAGGGATTATCTTACCATAATCACAAACAACGAATATGTCAAATTTTTTCTGTGCCAGGAAGTCAGCAAAATCAGGAGATTTTATATCCTCTCTGTCGCATACATCAATACCGTGTAGAAGTGCTAATTCCTTTACCGGCGTAGGTAACAAATTCTTACCTCTCCCTTTCTCTTTGTCAGATTTCGTGACAACCAAATCTATAGAAAAATTACCACCTGATTTAAGAATATTTTCTAGAACCATCTTTGAAAAGTTCCCAGACCCAAAATAACAAACCTTCATGTGAGTATATTAAATGTGTTTCCTTAAAAATTTCTAAAACAATAGGATAGGTTTACTCCCTCTCTACTTCCTAGAACAACTTAAGCTAAAATTACTAAAACTAATTTAGAATGCTACTCTTTAGCACAAGGTTTTTCACCAACAGTCTCTCTTTATATGGTAAAATGAAGGGTTTCTTCTTCATAATTGGTAAATGATAGCGATAATTGATTTTGGCTCTCAGTACACTCAGCTTATAGCTAGGAGAATAAGAGAACTTGGGGTTTATGCTGAGATATTTCCCTATTCTATATCAAAGGAAGAACTTTTGAATAGCTCTAAAGAAAATGTTGAGGGAATTGTTTTTTCTGGTGGTCCTGCTAGTGTTCTTGATGAAGATTCGCCAAAGGTCAGCTTGGATTTTGTTAAATCGTTTGATGTCCCAATTCTCGGGATATGCTATGGAATGCAACTTTTGTCATACTTGAATGGTGGTAAACTTGAAAAGTCTCTTTTCAGAGAGTATGGGTATACAGGATTGAGAATTATTGAAGATTCCATTCTATTTAAAGGTGTTCCTAGGGAAATTGTAGTTTGGATGAGTCATGGGGACTCCGTTGTTATTCCACCGAATAATTTTAGAGTAACATCAGTCACTGAAAATGGCATAATAGCAAGCTTAGAAAATACTAATGAAAGAATTTACCTTGTTCAGTTTCATCCGGAGGTATACCATACGCAGTACGGTAAAGAGATTTTGTCTAACTTTGTTTTCGGTGTTTGTAATGCTACTAAAGGTTGGTCACTAGAGAGGTTTATGAAGGAAGAGGAGGAGATTATAAAAAAGAAAGTTGGGAACAAAAGGGTCGTGATGGCTGTTAGTGGTGGTGTTGATTCTACTGTTATGGCTGTGTATCTAAGTAAAATTTTGGGTACTCAGCTTCTACCTATATTTGTCAATACGGGTTTACTTAGGTTGAATGAAGAAAATGAAGTTATAGGAAACTTTAGGTCGTTGGGCATAGAGGTTAAGTATGTTGATGCTTCTGATGAGTTTCTCTTTGCCTTGAAGGGTGTGAAGGATCCGGAGGAAAAAAGAAAAATCATTGGTAAGAAGTTTATAGAAGTTTTCTTTAGAGAGGCTGGGGATATAGAAATTTTGGCACAGGGTACGCTTTACCCTGATGTTATAGAAACATCTTCGGTTAAAGGTCCTTCTGCTACTATAAAAACGCATCATAACAGAGTAGCAGAGATAAGGAAACTAGAGAAAGAAGGTAAGATTTTAGAGCCTTTTAGGTTCCTTTTTAAGGATGAGATTAGAGCTCTTGGGAGAGTTTTAGGGGTTCCTGAGAGGATAATAAACAGGCATCCGTTTCCTGGTCCGGGATTGGCTGTTAGGATAATGGGAGAAGTGACAAAAGAAAAACTTGATATTTTACGTAAAGCAGATTACATATTCATTGAGGAACTGAGGAATGATAACCTGTATGAAGAGGTTTGGCAGGCTTTTGCTGTACTTATGTCTGATAAGGCTGTAGGTGTCATGGGTGATGAAAGAAGCTACGGAAATGTGATTGCTATTAGAGCTGTGACTAGTGTCGATGGTATGACGGCGGATTGGGCTAGGTTGCCACATGAATTTTTGAATCGTGTTGCGAACAGGATTGTTAGAGAGGTTCCTGGAGTGACAAGAGTTGTCTACGATATTACATCAAAGCCACCTGCTACTATAGAGTGGGAGTGATTCGTTAGATTAGATAACTTACTATTGCGACGTATACACCTAGTATCAGTGCGTAAGATATACAGATAGGTAGAGTTATTTTTAGTATTTCTTTCTCATTCCCGCCTAAGTTTACAGCTGAAGATGCTACGGCCATGTTTTGTGGTGAAATCATTTTACCTGCTGTTGCTCCAGAGGTGTTTGATGCTACTATCCAAGGTACATCGAGTCCGACCTTCCTAGCAGTTTCTTTTTGTAGATTACCTAACAGTATGTTAGAACTTGTGTCACTTCCTGTGATGAATGTTCCGAGTGCACCAACGAGTGGTGAGAAGAATGGATATGCTTTTCCGGATAAGAGAGCAATTATCAATGCTGCACTTGTTATCATTCCTGTGTTACCCATTATCTTAGCTATTGTTACTATACTCAGTATTGTTAGAGCACTCCACTTTAGTTTGTCTGCTGTTGTGAATAGTGTAGAAAGTGTTTCTTTCATTTTTGCACCTTGTATTTTAGCTCCTATTATTGAGGCTAACAGTAGTAATGTACCTGGTGTTGTTAGCCAATCAATTTTAACGAAATGTTCTTCACCTAGCACAAGCTTTATTGTAAATGGATATTCTTTAAGAAATTCAAAGTTGAAGACTCTTGTTAGTATTATGAGAGCAAAGAGTATTATGTAGTTTGATGTTGCAACTAATAGTCCTGAGAAGTCCATTGATTTGTTTTTTGCGTACTTTATCAATACTATTGTTGTTATGGCTCCTAAGCTTCCTAATACGGCTACAAGTTCAGGTCCTACAAATAGTCCTACGATTGTTTGAATTATTGTGAACGAGGCACCTATTGTGATTGAGTCAGGAATAGAAGCTTTTATTCCCTTGAAGCCTTCATTGGATATTATGGCTATTGCTAGTGGTATTATAAGTGAGAATGGTATAAGCTGGATTACTACATACTTTGTTAAAATCATTAGAGGTTCAGAAGTTAGGTTACTTAAAACTATTACAGGTAGTCCCAATGCTCCGAATGCAACAGGTACTGAGTTAGCAACTAATGATATTATTGCTGCCTTTATGGGGTTGAGTCCTAGGGAAACCAATATTCCTGTTGGTATTGCTACGGCTGTTCCGAATCCTGCCACACTCTCCAAAAATCCGCCAAATCCGAATGCTATTATTACAGCTTGGACATTCTTATCTGGTGTTACAGAAACGAGAAATCTTTTTATTACCTCAATTGCTCCTGTTTTTATGCTTATGAAATATGTGAATACTGCTGCGAAAACAACCCATATTATTGGAATTATTGATATGATTATTGCCTCAATTATTGAGATACCAAGGATTTTTATATCTTGGCTCCAAAATAAGGAAAGAAATATTACTATTGGTGCTGTACCTAGAGTTATCCAGTGCATTTTTATGTTTGTTCGTAGTATCCCGAAAGCTAATATTAGGAATGGTATGAAACTAAAGACGCCTAGAATTATATCTCTTACCTCCATATACCCATACCTCTTTAAGGAAAGATATTGAAACAAAATTTTAGTTGATTAAATGGTTTTTTTACTAGTTCAATGGAGGAGGCTATGCCTCACTTTCAGTAGTCCCACCTGTTAGCTTGAATAGCACTAATTAGTGCAAGGTGCAATGAAGAAAAACTTGCTATAGGCATTTTAATTAAATAAAGTGCTAATAAGCACAAAGTGCTATAGGTGCTAGGAACTCTGGATTTTTGGGAAATAATTTAGTAAGCTTTTAAGTATGAAAGAGAAGATAGCAACTTTTGCGGGTGGATGTTTTTGGTGTATGGAGGAGGCTTTTAGCCAATATGAAGGGGTTTTAAGTGTTACACCGGGGTATTCTGGTGGTTTTGTTGAGTTTCCTACTTACGAAGAAGTTTGCTATGGTAATACTGGGCATAGGGAAGCGGTACAAGTTAGGTATGATGAGGATGTTGTATCTTATGAAGAACTTTTAGGTGTTTTCTTTACTAACATTGATCCAACTAATCCTGAAGGGCAATTTAGCGATATTGGTGAACAATACAAGACTGCTATATTTTATCATGATGAGAATCAGAAAGATTTAGCTTACAAGGTGATAGACATTATTGAGAAGTCTGGAATATTCGGCAAGAAGATATGTGTTGATGTTATACCGTTCAAGAATTTCTATCCTGCTGAGGATTATCATGTTAATTTCTATAAAACTAATCCTATTAGGTATTGTTTCTACAAGGAGATGTCTGGTAGGAAAAAGTTTATAGAAAAGTATTGGAAGGAACAGAATATTCTTAATCTACCTAAAAAGAAACTAAATCCTAAGTATCTGAAAGCTGATTTTAGTAAATTGTCGGAACTTCAATATAAAGTTGTCAAGGAGTCATGTACTGAGCCACCTTTTAGAAATGAGTATTACAATAATCATGAAGAAGGGATATATGTTGATGTGGTTTCTGGTGAACCATTGTTCGCTTCTATACATAAGTTTGATTCTGGTACCGGTTGGCCAAGCTTCTACAAGCCTCTAGAAGAGGATAACATAGTTTATAGGTTAGATTATAGCCATGGTATGGTAAGAGTTGAGATACGAAGCAAACATGGTGATTCTCATCTGGGACATGTTTTTGATGATGGTCCTGAGCCTACGGGACTTAGGTATTGTGTAAACTCAGCGGCTCTAAGGTTTATACCTTATGAGAAGCTAGAAGAAGGGTATGGTGAGTACAAATATCTCTTTGAAAAGAATAAGAAATAGAAAACTTTAAGAGAGGCGAAGCCTCTTTTATTATTGGAAAGCGAAGCTTTCCAATACCTTTTAGTTATCAAAGTGTTATCAGTTACGCAGTAACTCGAACACATAATTAAAAAAGTGCTATAAAGCACACTGCCCGACCTTATAGGCTAGATTACTTACATTTGCTAAGGTGCTTTTTGGTAAAATCTTCTATAGTCGTTAAGAAGGTTTTATAAAGATGTTTCCGTTTCCGAAATAATATAAAGTGCTTTTTAGGTATTTCTGTTTTATAAAGGCAAAAATAATAATTTTTGTTTTTTTTGTTTTGTCATTTGTGGCTTATTCTGCTCAGGACTTTATAACTTACCAAGTTAGTAAAGGTGATACGTTTTACAGTTTATCCAAGAGGTTCAATGTTGAGATTTGGGAGATACAGAGGATTAATGGGATTACTGAGCTAAAGGCTGGGCAAGTTATCAAGATACCGAATAGAACTCTTGTTGAGTACAAAGTTAAGAAAGGTGATACACTGTTTAGTTTGGCTAAGAGGTATAATTCTACTATTGAAGAGATTCTTTCTTTGAATAATATTTCTGACTTTAACATAAAGGATGGGCAAATAATCAGAATTCCTGTTAAGAAGTCAGATTTCGCTACTGATAAGGCACTTGATACGAAAAAGAAGTATAGTAGAAAAGTTTATGTTGTCAAGAGAGGAGATACGCTTTATAGTATTGCTCGTAGGCTTGATGTTTCTGTTGAGCACCTGGCAAAAATTAACGGTTTGAGTAAAAACTCGGTGTTAAGGGAGGGAATGATTATTTTGGTCGATTATAACAATGGTGTTGTTGCTAAGAATACTACTAAGAATAATACTAGTAGTGAGAATGTAAAGAAAGTTGCTATTATACCTAGTTTTTCTCTGCCTTTTAGTAGTGTTGTTTCTGTTGAAAATAAATACGATAGGTTTATTGATGTGTATTTAAGTAAGTCTGAGTTTGTGAATTCTCTTTATGATGGTGTTGTGATATTTGTTGGGACCTTTGGGGTTTTTGGTAGGACTGTGATTGTTAAGCATGGTGATGGTTTTTATGGGGTTTATGGGTTGCTTAGGGATGTTTATGTAGAAAATGGACAAAAAGTTGCAAAGGGGCAAAGGATAGGTAGTCCTGTTTTTGATGACGATGTTAAGTTCTTTAGATGTAAGTTGTCTTTCATAGTTGGTGATAAGATGGTTGTACCGAATGACAAAAATTTAGTTAAACTGTAATTTCAATCTGATTCTATCCGAAATTAAGAAACTGAGGTTTTGGGATGCCTGGTTTTGATTATTTCACTATTTCTAGACTTAGAGGGCAAGAACTTTTTGATTATGTTTCTGGATTAAAGAAGAAGGACCTAGAAGCTAAGTTAAAGAAAGGATTTTTTAGAAGAATGCTTAGGTACCTTGATGTGTTTTTTGCTCTTTTGCTTTCTGTTTTGGCTATAGGGGGTGTTTCTTTTTATTTCGGTGACTATGTTTTAGGTTTGTTTTTTGTTGTATTTTTTTGTTTTTCATTAGTTTTTTACATATTTGTTTTAAAAAAATTGTTTCGTTTTAGGAGTTCATTTTCTAATTTGGCTGAGCCTGTTTTTAAGGTTATCAAAGATGGAAAAATTTTGTTTGTTCCTAGGAGTAAAATTTCTGTAGGAGATATCATTTTGATTGAAGAGGGGATGAAGGTACCTTTTGATGTTAGGCTTTTAGAATCAAGAAATCTTGTTGTTGATGAAACTCTTGTTTTTGGTGAGGGTGATAAAGTTAATAAGCATGCTGGCACTTTATCCGGTAAAGAATTTAAGCTTTATGAATTGGGAAATATAGTTTTCAAAAACTCTGTTGTTGTTAGAGGAAGTGGTAAAGGAATTGTTTTTAATGTTCCTAGGGAAACTGAGGGATTAAGTAGAGTTGAGGGGATTCTTTTAAGAGGGAAAAAGAAGATATTTTATATTCTCATTTGGCTTTTCTTTTCACTCATTTTTTCTTTAATTGCTTTTTTCATTTCTAAGAAAATTGTCTTAGCTTTGGGAGTGTTTTTCGTTTCTTTGATTTTATCATCACCTTCGGTGATGAGGAAATTGGTGTTATTAAAAACTTTTGAATTTATGAATTATTTAGTTAGCAAAGGAGTTGTTATTGGTAGTCCTTTTTTGCTTTTTCGCCTTTCTAAGGTTAGTAGGGTATTTGTGAACTTGAAGCAGTCTTCTTTTGAGAGCACCAAAGTAAGAATTTTTATACCTAAGGAATCGGTTTACTTGAGTTTTGAGAATTTTAATGACTTAGGTGGCATTCCTTACGAATATTTGGTTTACACATACTTTTTAATTAGTGTGATTCATGCTAAACAAAGGGGATTAGGTAATAAAGTTTATTTGATGAGTTGTATTAACTTCTTGAAGTCTTTGATTCCTGATGAGTATTTGAATAAGGTTTTTAGCATTGTTGATTATGGTATATTTGAAAATCCTCTTGAGAGTCGTTCTTTTGTTGAGGTGGGCTATGAAGGTAGGAAATTTAGGTTGGAGTCTATACCTTTGAGGGGGTACTTTGCTGAGTTTGGTGATATTCCAGGGCTTAGGTATGATAGTGAGGAAGGGATAGTTATACTCAAGGTTGAGGGCAATGAGATTGATTTAATAAGTGTTGTTTTGTTTGAAGGTATGAAAATGGATTTTGGGAATTTGATGAAGAAGTTGGAAGTTTTTGCTAAAGTTTACTTTACTAGTTCTCTTTCTAGGAAGGAGTTAAAGAGATTTTTTGATTTGATTTATGTTGATTTTGAGAGTTTGGCAAGTGTTGATGTCAAAGAAATGGAAGGGTTAACACCAGATGAAATGAGGTTTTACCTAGAAAAATTTAATGTTTTTTGCAAAGTTTCAGACGATTTTCTTACGAAGTTTTTTCCTCTTTTTGTAAGGAAGGAGCATGATACCTCTGTTTTCGCTTTTTATGATTCGCCTTACGGTAGGATTGAAATAAGTGCTTTACCAAATGTTTCCAAGAGTATGAATAGTGCTGTTTTTACCGTTGGTGAGAATTTGTTTTTACCATTGTTGACCATTGACTTTTCTAGAGAAGTGACAGATTCTTTAAAAAGGTTGAATAGAGTATTGATAGTTGTGTCTTACTTGTTTTCTATCTTGATTTTCGCAAGTTTGCTGATTTCAGAGATACTTGCTTTTGTGTTTGTTTTGCTTTTGGGGTTTGTGTGCTTTTGGTTTCTTTTCAAGTCTTTAGAATTTGAATAATCTAACTTTTTTCAATGAAAATAGATATAAACTTGGAGGATTTTTATGCGTTCTAAGGTCTTCATTAATGGTGAGTTTTATGATAGGGAAGATGCGAAAATAAGTGTTTTTGATAAAGGTTTTCTTTATGGTGATGGTGTTTTTGAGGGTATAAGGGCTTACGATGGTAAGATTTTCAAGTTGGATGAACATGTTGATAGGCTTTTTGAGGGTGCTAGAGCTATAATGCTAGAGCCTCCTTATGCTAAGGAAGAGATCAAGAGAATAATTATAGAGACTTGTAGAATTAACGATGTAAAAGATGCTTACATAAGACCTGTTTTGTCTAGGGGAATTGGTGATTTGGGGTTGAATCCTTTTTTAGCGAAGAGAGCTTCGTTTGTTGTTATAGTTGATAATCTTGTTATGTATCCACAAGAGATTTATGAAAAGGGCATGCCGGTAATTGTTGCTTCTACTGTTAGGTCTTCACTTAATGCTTTGCCACCTGTGATTAAGAGTTTGAACTACTTGAATAGCATTTTAGCAAAGATAGAGGCTGTTAATGTTGGTGTTCCTGAGGCTGTTATGCTAAATGAAAGTGGCTTTGTTTCAGAATGTACCGGTGATAACATCTTCATAGTTAGAAAAGGTGTGCTTATTACCCCTCCTAGAGAGGCAGGTATACTTGAAGGTATAACAAGGAAGACTGTTATAGAAATTGCTAAGAAGCATGGTATACCTGTTGAGGAGAGACTTTTCCCAAAGATAGATTTGTATATTGCTGATGAGATATTCCTTACTGGTACTGGTGCTGAGGTTGTGCCTGTCACTAATGTAGACAAGAGAATAATAGGTAACGGTGAGCCAGGAAAAATAACAAAGTTCATACTTGAGGAATACAGAAAGTTAACTAGAACAGAGGGTAATCCTATATACTAGTATATGCCTTTAAAGTTCACTGTTTCAGGTTTAAGAGGTGTATGGGGTGATGACCTTGACTTGGGGGTTGTCACCTCCTACACTGAATCTTTTATCTCTTACCTTAGTGAGTTCTCTGATTTAACTAAGAAAGTGGTTATTGGTAGGGATACTAGGAAAACGAGCCCTCTCGTTCTTGATTTCGTTTCTAGCATTTTTAGAGCGTATGGGTATGAAGTTTTTGATTTAGGAGTGTGTACTACACCTTTAACTCTTTTTGCCGTAAGAGAGCTAAATGCAGTGGGTGGTATTGTTGTTACTGCTAGCCATAACCCACCTGAGTGGAACGCTTTGAAGTTCGTTGATAGAGGTGGTAAGTTCATTAATGAGGAAGTTGTTAAGTCAATTGAAAGTATTATTAATTCAAGGAAACTGAAGGTTTCCAAATGGTTTGAAGTAGGTAAAAGAGTAGATTATACAAACATTTTGGACTTGTTCATCGAAAGAGTTAAAGGAGTAATAGATGTTGAGGCTATAAGAGAAAAAAGGTTTAAAGTTGGGTTTGATCCTGTTAATGGAGCTGGGACTAGGTTGGGAATAAAATTCCTTGAGTACCTTGGGTGTGAGGTTGTGCCGATAAATGTTGATGAGGATGCTTTCCCTAGTAGGTCTACTGAGCCTGTAGGTAATGCTTTAGAGGAGCTTTCAAAAGTTGTTGTTGATAATGGTTGTGATGTTGGGTTTGCGCTTGATCCTGATGGTGATAGGCTAGCTATGGTTTCTGAAAGAGGGGATATTTTGGGTGAAGAGTACACTTTGCCGCTTGCCGAAATATCGGCTATTGAATACCTTTATTCTCAAAAGTTTTCGAAGAATATCGTTGTTAATATGTCTACTTCTTCTTTGTCTGATTATGTTGCTTCTAGGTATGGTTTTAAGGTTATAAGAAGCAAGGTAGGAGAGGCTAATGTAGTTGAAACGATTCTAAAGGTTAATGCTTTCATTGGTGGTGAGGGAAACGGTGGAGTTATATTTCCTTTGCTTAATCCTGCGAGAGATAGTTTTGTTGGAATGGTTTTGATTTTACTATTGTTAGCAAGAAGTGGTAAAAGAGTCTCAGAAATTGTTTCTACCTTACCTAAGTTAGAGATGGTAAAGAAGAAGTTTGATGGGAGCTTGGATAGAGGTTATATTGAGAAGATTATAGATGATGTTTCTTCTAAGTTTGGTGTTTATGAGAAGAATGAGCTAGATGGTGTTTGGTTTGGTTTTGGGGCTGGTTGGATTCACATAAGGGAGTCAAACACAGAGCCTATCACTAGAGTAATATTTGAAGGAACAAGCGAATTTGTAGATTTTGTTTCAAAGAAATTTTCTTAATTTACATAACTCTTTCAATTTGTATGGTATTTTCTTGTTTTAGTGTGTTGAAGCTTTTTATGTTTGCGCTTTGGTAGTTTTGTAGTGATTTGTTTGGGTGAACGTTGTAAAGGAACACTTGGTGCCCCTTCCTTGCTATTTCTGCTAAGTAGAGGAGTGATTCATAATCTATGTTGGGAGTTATTACTATTAGTGCTGAGCCCCAGGGTATTTTTATTGATATGCTGTTTAGCATTTTGTATAAATCAATTTTGTTTTGAGGGTATATTCTTGCTAGAGTTTCAAATATAGTCATAATATGCTCGTTTCCGGATGTTGTTGGTAATTCTACGATGCCGTTAGGATTTTCTATTAGTGTTTTACCTTGTATTGACGTTTTTCTTCTTATTTCTCCGTTTGATACGAATCCGATTTCTTGGTTGTATTGGTGTAGGTCAAATATTATTGTTGTTGCTAATTCTATGGCGAATTCTTCATAAAAGTCCGGATATTTCATATCAAAATCCGGGTGGTATAGGTTTAGAATTATTACACTACTTGATGATACTGTTGGGGTATAGTAATTTACATAAAGTTTGTTGTGTTTTGCTGATAGTTTCCAGTTTATTCTCCTCACCTCGTCGCCTTGTTGGTATTCCCTTATTCCTTGTATTCTTGTTATGTCCTCGAATATAGGGAGTTTGTTTTTTATTTCACCGTAGGGCTGTAAATTACTTTTTTCTATTTCTCCATGTGCCAGCAGAGCGGGGAAGACAGTAATGAATCCGGTGGTATCGTACTCTTTTGTTATTTGTGATATTCCCAGAAGGTCCTTTATCTCTAGGATTGTTGGTCCTAGGTAGTGGTCTCCTCTTTTAGTGCCGTATACTCTGAATTTTAGGGTTATTTTTGATTTTTGTGGTATGGAAATTGTGAAAACTTCTTTTTGTTTTAGCGAAAGTGCTGAACTTGTGTAGTCACTTACATATACTATTGGTATTGGTAGTATGCTTGTGTTTTCTATTACTATACCTGCTGATGTTGAGTCACTGAAGAATATTTTGTTGTTTTCAATATACCTTTTCACTACTATGGACTTTTCAATTATTGATAGGTAGACATTATTTAGGAATATTGCTAGTAGCAGTGAGGTTATTGCTAGAATAATGCTGTAGAATGGGAAAATTATGATGAATATTAGGCTAAAAAGGATAATGAAAAATATTTTCATACTTTTTCTTCTATCGGTACCTCGACAGATTCGAGGATGGAGTTTATTATGTCTTCTGGCTTTATGTTCTTTAGTTTTGCTTCAGGTTTGAGTATTAATCTATGTTTTAAACAAGGCAGTACAACATATTTTATATCTTCGGGTATTACGAAGTCTCTTCCGTTTATTGCTGCGATTGCCTGCGCCATTTTGAAGATAGATAATGAACCTCTTGGTGAGCTTCCGAGTAATACTGATGGGTGATTCCTAGTTCTGTTTACTATGTCTACGGTGTATTTCTTTAAGCTTTCTTCTATGTACACTTTTGTTATGGCTTCTTGAATTTGAGTTATTTCTTTGACTGTTGTTACGGGACCTATGGAATCTATGGGATGTCTTTCTTTTTGGGAGGTTAGAATTTGTACTTCTTCGTCTGGTGATGGGTAGCCAAGAGATATGTTGATCATGAATCTGTCCATTTGTGCTTCTGGTAGTGGGAAGGTCCCTTCGAACTCTATGGGGTTTTGTGTTGCCAGCACTATAAATGGTAATGGCAGGCTTATGCTTATCCCTTCAACAGATATTTGTGATTCGCCCATTGACTCAAGCAGTGCTGACTGCGTTTTTGGTGTTGCTCTGTTTATTTCGTCAACGAGTAAAATATTTGACATTATTGGACCTTTTCTAAACTCAAACTTTTTCGTTTCAGGATTGTAGATTGATACGCCTATTATGTCAGAGGGTAGTAAATCAGGTGTAGCTTGAACTCTCCTGAATACAGCATCGATACTTTTGGCTATAGCTCTTGCTAGCATTGTTTTACCTACACCTGGTATATCCTCTATGAGTACATGTCCTTTAGAGTACATTGCTGCAAGAATGAGTTTTGTTTGTGGCACTTTACCGATGATAACTTTACCTACATTACCTATTATGTCCATGGAGATTTCTTTTATAGTTTTTACATCCATTTGCTACCTCCAACTTGAGTAAATTTTAAAACTCTACGCTTTGGCATTCAAGACTTTTTAAGTGAATCTGCCAACTTCATTTATTCTGAGAGGTTTAAACTCTCTACATTAAATAGGGTAATGTGCTTAATAGCACTTCGTGCTTGGTAGCACTTCCTTTTGGATTTATGTGAGGCGATAGACTTTATTAGAATTTAAGGATGAGGGGCTTAATAGCACTGTTCTTTTATTTTCATGTAATAATGATTAACTAATGTGGCTGGTTGTATCAATGAAGATGAGAGGGGTTTGAAGGTACCTAATCCAAAATTTTTGTAATTCTGTTTGCTTTGAAAAGAATTTGAAAAAACGAAGTTTTATTTATGAAAATAACCTAAAAGGTGGTTTTTATGGCTGAGGTTATGAATAAAGTTGATTTGGATGTTGCTGGCGTGATTGAGG
>Ga0308411_10000222_pt1 | contig 35434 bp, 31 predicted proteins | sample HotsprottomLayer_2_FD_203530 | JGI IMG/M metagenome (GOLD analysis project Ga0308411, IMG submission 203530) | Hot spring phototrophic mat microbial communities from Octopus Spring, Yellowstone National Park, Wyoming, United States -... | ecosystem: Environmental > Aquatic > Thermal springs >... | reverse complement strand
ACTGTTAAAGCACCTTACCACTGGTGCATGGGTCCACTGCCTGTCCCAAAGGATAAAGCCTACAGGGTTCATTATGCTGCTAAATAAGACCTTGAGACCTCAAGGCATTGTGTTCTGTAAAAAACGACCTGATGGTTTACATAACTGCTACCTTAATAACCCACAATATTTTCCCCCTTGTCCCGACTGGTAAGTATTATACTAAATTGGGCGATAGTAAAAGAATTGCCATCTCACTTCTGTGCATCCCTGCTTCCGTGTTTCCCGACTTCCGCACTATGTCCCTAAATCACTCTCACTTTTGCTGTTATCCTCAATTTAGGGAATAGTAATTCCAGGCGTGATTCTGCTAACCTTTAAGGGCTATGGCTATATCACGGTTTACTTTACTAATGGGTTCTATCTGATGGGCTCGGTTTTTGATACCGTAAGGCTGCCCTTTCACTATGGATGGGTCATTGCCTTTACAGGCATGTTGAGTATATTTGCCTGCCTCGGCTTTGCCCGTTTTGTCTTGGGCATGTTGTTACCGTCTATGTCTGCAGGTCTCCATCTAAGCTATTCCGAGATGGGGCTGCTTGGAACTGGGAATTTTCTTGGTTATCTGATTGCCGTGCTCTTGGCAGGCAAGATAGTCGGTGTCTTTAACCCCAAAAGGACGCTCACTTTTGGTCTCACCGTCTCTGGGGTATCAATGATATTGATAGGGCTAAGCAACACGCACTCAATCATCGGGCCTTTATATCTCTTAACAGGCATGGGTAGTGGCCTTTCAAATGTGGCAGTAATGGGTCTGATTACGAGATGGTTTGACATTGACCGCCGTGGGAGGGCATCGGGATTTGTGGTAATAGGCAGTGGCTTTGCCTTGTTGATATCTGGTGTGCTTATCCCATGGATAAATAGTGCCTTTGGTACTGAGGGCTGGAGGATTGGCTGGATAGTCTCAGCGGTGATCGTCCTTATAGTGACTGCTACAGATCTAATCCTAATCCGTAATAGCCCCCAAGAGATGGGTCTCGCACCTATAGGGAGGCTCAGAGAGACCAAAGGACAACAAGGGCCTGAGCTGCAGTCTGGTATCTATCTTAGAGGCATTGCTATACATTTGGGCTTGATATACCTGCTGTTTGGGTTCAGTTATGTGATTTACATAACATTTATAGTTATGGCCCTCGTTAAGGATTATGGCTTTGATGAGGCAGTGGCAGGGCAGTTCTGGGCATGGATAGGCCTATTGAGCCTGCTTTCAGGTCCCATCTTTGGCACCCTTAGTGACAGGATTGGCAGGGCAAGGGGTTTTATGACCGTTTTTGTCATACAGTGTATAGCCTATGGATTTGCTGCAAGCGGTATTAAGGGCATACCGTTGTATCTATCCATCGTCTTTTTTGGCATTACCGCCTGGAGCATCCCATCTATAATGGCTGCCGCTGCTGCTGACTACTTTGGCCCAATACAGGCCCCCACCGCCTTTGGTTACATCACCTTTATATTCGGAATAGGGCAGATTGCAGGGCCTATCGTCACAGGCCTAGTGGCAGAGGTTACAGGTGGATTTTCTACAGGTTTTTTGATGGCAGCAATTGCAGCAGCCCTTGCAGTGGTCCTCTCCTCTTTGCTCAAGAGACCACAGGTCATAGGGGATATTTAAAGACCATTGGGTGTTCGTCTAAAGGGTGCGTTAAGGTGTTGAATCAAGCAATGAGGGTCACAGGTAGATTCTGATTAAAAGGTCCATCACTATCAAGATACCTCAGAACCGCCTTCTGCATCTGCCCTGAGGCCTCATAGGCTGCTATCAATACATCAGCATCGTAGAAATGCCTGAGGACATAAGGGCTACCAAAGGATAAAACTATACTGTGCCTTGCCCTCTTCATGACCTCCCTAACAGCATCCCTTGTCTTTTGCGATATACCTGAGGTACCAAGCCAGGCTGAAACGGTGGAAAAGAGGGCTATAATTGCCACCTCTTCATGCCCTTCTGTAGGACTATCTATGGACAATATCTCACCAAACCTTGACCTCAGAGGGGATAGGTCATCCTGGATTTGGCCTGCGGCGTAAAACCTGTAATGTCTCCCTTTAAGAGGCAGTAAGGCATTTGTGGATTTTATGAGTGTTGGGGCCCTCTCAAAGAGGCTATTGGCGATAGCACTGTTTTTTGAAAAATCAACCCTACATGTTTGGGGAATAATCGCCCCTTTTATTCCTCTAATCTTGTTCAATGCCCTATGGACGGTCTCTGCTGGAAGTCTGCCAAGTTTTAGCCCTGACTGCAACCTCATGAGACAATCCTCAAAACCCTCAGGGTGCAGTATGACATCGGCCCCTGCAATTAAACACTGTATATAATGATTGCCAAAGCCCTTAAGGGCGCCCATGTTCATGGCATCGGTTATAACGAGTCCCTTAAATCCCAACTCTGCCTGGAGGATACCTTCAATAATGGGCCTTGACAGACTTGCAGGGAAATCCTTATCAAGACAGGGTATCATGAGATGACCAACCATGATACACTTTATACCCAGTTCAATTGCCCTCTTAAAGGGTAGCAGATCACAACTGAGCAACTCTTCTCTTGAGCGATTGATCACAGGAAGTGTGATATGAGAGTCAATAGATGTATCACCATGACCTGGAAAGTGTTTACCCGCAATCAATAGCCCCCTTTCTGAGAAGACCTTTACATATCTCTCTGAGAACCAGGAGACTACTGTTGGGTCATCAGAAAAGGCACGAGTAGCAATAATGGGATTGTCTGGATTGAGATTCACATCAAGAACAGGGATAAGGGGCATATTTATGCCTACATATTGGCATTCATCGGCAATCACATTGAGGGCATCAATAAGTAGTCCCTCTTGATGGGGATACAATGCTGCTGCAAGGGCCATCTGGCAAGGCAGTCGGGTAGTCTCTTCAATCTGTCTCGCTAAGCCACACTCTACATCAGAGGCAATAAACAGGTGTGTATCGGCAATGTCTTGAAGTTCTGCAATGAGCCTTCTTAGAGGTTCAAGTCTTCCACCAAAGACTATAAAACCCCCACAACCCTGCCTTACTAATTGTTTCAACCAATCAACATAAAGTGGGTCATCAATCCTGTGGCCGTCAAGCCTCTGGATTATCAGTTGGGCGAGGCTGGTTGTGTCAATATCGTTCTCATTGTTAGGCATATTTGTAGCCTAAAGTGTATCAAATAGGGTGTTAGGTGGGCAAGGTCGGTCAGGTTATACACTCAATAGGACCGTACTTCTGATTTGAGTGGATAACCATGAGTCGCCCTCGTCTTTGGAGGCACCTTGTGGCATAGGGCTTTAATGAGGCGGTGGAGTGGTCTGGTGGTGAGACCTTGAGGCGTGGGGGTGGTGTTGGTCGGGCGGGTGGGGGCGGTGTCGGTCGGGTGGGTGGGTTTGGTGTTGAGGCGGGCGGGTGGGGGCGGTGTCGGTCGGGTGGGTGGGTTTGGTGTTGAGGCGGGCGGGTGGGGGCGGTGTCGGTCGGGGTTATGACCGATCCTCAAGGGTTATTGCTATGGTGTCATTGGAACGGGGATAGAATTTAAAGCTATCAAGACCCTGAATATAAAAATCGGTCTTTCCCTTTACACCCTCCTTAAGTAGTTGCTGCATCTCAAGATAGGCCATCTTGTAGCCTGTCTCGTAACTGCCACTGAAATTAAAGGCAACGACCCATCCCAATATAAATGACAGTAACACACCAAAAGCAACTCCAATAAACAACCTCTTATTAGTTAGTAGGATATTTCTTCTCATTTTTTTGCCTCCTCTGTCTTGGTAAGTAATTGCTAACTATAAAGGGCAAAAACACCACCCGCTTTTAAAAATCGGTCATCTTTTTGATAAGGACGATCTTGAGTTAGTATTATTTGGATAGGTTTTGAATAATACCATAGATGGATATAAAAAAACCACCAAGAAATTTTTTTCATTCTACCTCTGCTGGTATCTCAATGCTGAATGTTGCCCCACCTGAGGGGTTAGCCTTCGTGTAAATCCTGCCGCCATGGTCTGTGATGATCTTGTTTGTGATTGCAAGGCCGAGGCCTGTGCCGCCCCTGACACCTGTAAAATAGGGCATGAAGAGCTTGTCTTTATCCTCTTCTTTGATGCCAGGGCCAGTGTCTGATATATCAATGATCACTTTGTCTTCTCTAAGTCCTACCAGTATTGTCAGCTCACCCTTACTGTCCATTGCCCTTATTGCATTGTCTATGATATTTATGAGGGCCCTTTTAAACTGCAGGCGGTCAAGGACTATCTCTGGTATCTCTTCTGCGGAAAGGGTAATCTTGATCTCCTTAAATCCTTTGTATAGGGAGATGATATCCTCAATAAGACCAATGAGGTCGGTCTTTGTCTTAGCAAGTTCAGGCATCTTGCCATATTTAGTGAATTCGTCCACAAGGGAGCGGAGGCCTTCTACCTCGTTTATAATGGTCCTAAGCGATCTCTCTAAAATTTCTCCGAAATCGCTGTCACCTTTCTTCCATTTTTTTAAAAGCCTTTCAGCGGAAAGCCTGATCGGTGTCAAGGGATTCTTTATCTCATGGGCAATCCTCCTTGCCACCTCTTGCCACGCCAAGGCCTTCTCGGCCTTGATGATCTCTGTGAGGTCGTCAAAGACAACGAGTATCCCTAATGCCTCCCTTGTGTTTGTGTTTATGATATCCGAGATAAAGACATTAATTACTGAAGGTATCCCCTCAATATTGACCTTGACCTGTCGCTGAAGGCTCCTATACCGCCTGCCCTGAATACCCTTTACGATCTTAGTGAGGTCCTCTGAATTTAGCCTGGCAATCAGCTCACTGTAATGGGTGCCTGTAACATCATGGCTAAGCCTTAGCATAGATAAGGCAGCCTTATTAATAGTCTGGATCCTGCCCTCTTGAGTGAGAAACAGCACCCCTGATCGGATGTTCTCAAGGATCATTTCAAGAAATAGCCTCCTTTTGTCGGATTCCTGATAGGCCCTTTCAAGGGATGCCTTGTGGTCCCACAGATCTGTAACCATAGTATTGAAGGATTCTATTAGGAGTCCTATCTCGTCGTCGCTCTTTATATCCACTCTTACAGAGAAGTCTCCACGCCTTATGTGTTCTGTGGCTATGGCAAGGTGTTTTATAGGGGTAGTAATACTTGTGGATATCTTTAAAGAGAACCAGAATCCGGCAAACACGATCATCAGTGTAACGAAGCCAAGAATGATGATGTAGTTTATCTTTAGCGGCTCTTTGTAAGAGATGGCCTTGAGGTACTCCTCGTTGAATTCCCTGAGCCTCTCCACCTTAGAGGTAATACTGTTAGGCAGGACGCATTCAGCCACCACAGCACAGCCCTTTTCGTCTTTGCAAGGGACGGCAGCCCTGATAATATCACCCTCTTGACCTGTGATGACCTCTGTGCCCCTTTTGCCCTGCATAGCATCTTTAAAGAGTTCTGGTATATCTCTGCCTCCTTTGACCTTGTAGGTCTTGGTGTTTGGGAGGCCATGAGGTGGTTTATTTTTGGCTGCCCATTCGGCAATTTGGAGCATCTGTTCCTGAATATGGTCGTAGAATCCCCTTGCCATGTCCATAGAGAGATTGAGGTGCCCTCCAAGATAGGGGGAAAATATTTGGCCAATGAAGTTTGAGGCCAGTCCACTCGCTATTATAAATAGTAAAAGAGAAGGGAGCAGGGCAAATATAATGAAGATGAGGGCGAGTTTTGTCTTAAAGCGATGCCCGGGTATGTTCTTCTTTTTCTCCTGTAGAAGTTTGTATATGTTCCTGATGGTAAAAAAGATCAGGGTAATAATGGCGGCCACATTAAAGGTCATTACCCCAAAGAGGACGATCTTTGTAGAGAGTTCCACAGTGGTCATGCTGAGATAGTGGATCTCCACTGCCGTGATTAGCACAATCAATAACAGGCAAGACAGGAATGCTATTAGTGACCTTGAGAGCCTCATGGGTTAGTGATATTAAAGATCTCTGAGTTTCTTGAGACCGAAAACTCCTTGTTAGGGAGGAAAAATAGCAAGGCACCCACAGCAGGAGGCATCTTTTGTTTTATTGATTCCACTGAGACCTTTATGTAATAGGTCCCTTCTTCATGGTCAGACAATGTGCCTGGTATTGCTATATTACCCAAACTTAAGACCCATTGAAGCATTGATTCAGCATCCTTGAATCGCCTTTCCGTAATCACCCTCTCATGCTCAGAGGTGGCCAAGTACTCCCGCTTTATGGGGTTGCTCTTCATGGTCCGTTTGATTTTTATACCCCTTACAAACTCGTCGGGCCATATCTTCCAGACCCTAAAGAGGTCAACATAAAAGACAAGTTCCTTAGTTATCCCCTGTGCAATGTCCTCTATGAGGCGCGCATCGGGTTTTAGGCTCGTTTCTACAAAGAGCCTGTTGTTGTGGAAACTTACCGATACAGGCCCCAGCTCATTGCATTGGCCTATGTCTGTATTGAACACCCCCAGAGACAGGAGGAGCACCAATAATGACTGCATCTTAAAGGTGAGGTCAATTTTCATCTTGACATAAAGGTGAGAAATTATTTTCATTATATCACACGGTGTTTATAAAGGAGGTGTAGCGTTGCTACCAAAACTGAGGTATGATGAAAAGGGGCTTATACCAGCAATCATTCAGGAGGCAAATACTGGTGAGGTCTTGATGATGGCTTATATGGACGAAAAGGCGCTGCAGATGACCCTTGAGACCGGCTACACCCACTTCTGGTCTCGGTCAAGACAGAAATACTGGAAAAAGGGCGAGACCTCAGGGAGTCTTCAGGAGGTCAAGGGTATATTCTATGACTGCGATGAAGACACCTTGCTTGTTAAGGTAATCCAGCACGGTAAGGGGGCATGCCACACCGGCGAGAGGACCTGTTTTTACAGGGCTATTGATAAGGAGGTATAAGATGGAAGGTTGTATCTTTTGTAAGATTGTAAATAGGCAGATTCCGTCAAAGATAATCTACGAGGATGACCAGGTAGTTGCCTTTGAGGATGTAAACCCTCAGGCGCCAGTGCATTCGCTTATTGTACCGAAGAGGCACATAGCCACCCTTGCTGACATGGGCGATGAGGACTACCCTCTCATTTCCCATATCTTCAAGATCGCTAACAGGATTGCAAGAGATAAGGGCATTTCCGACAGGGGCTTTAGGGTTGTGGTAAATTGTAATGGAGAGGCAGGGCAGACAGTATTTCACATACACTTTCATCTGCTTGGTGGTAGGCAGATGCATTGGCCTCCTGGATAGACAATATGGAGATATTAAAAAGAGAGGGCCTTTGGGAGGGTAATTTTCTCAGGACACTGTTAATCACCTACAGAGATAAAAGGGGTAAAACAAGGAAGTGGGAGGCCGTTGAGCGGATTAGATGTAAGACTGTGGCGGCGGTGGTCCCATTTACAAGGGCCGGTGAGTTTATACTGGTCAGGCAGTATAGGCCTGTGGTTGAGAACTTTGTTATAGAGTTTCCTGCTGGATTGACGCCACCAGATGAAGACCCAAAAGATACCGCCTACCGCGAGTTGATTGAAGAGACAGGCTATGTGAGTACTGATATACACTTTCTTGCACAGGGACCAATCTCCTCCGGTATGTCCGCAGAGGATATAGTCTTTTATCTCGCTAATGATGCTGTGTTGGCCGATGAGGCCCTAAGGGAGCAATTTCCTCCTGATGATTCAGAGGACATTGAGGTCATTGTTATACCCTCTGAGGGCATTTATGAAGTGCTTTCAGAAAGGGGCAGTAAGGGCGACCTGATTGACATAAAGGTCTATGGCCTGATTGAGCTATCAAGGCGGTATCTACATGAACTACATGCTAAAAATCAGTTTACATCCCAAAGGAGGCTGTGATAGAATTGGTGCACTATGATAACCAAGACCGATAAGATATGGATGGATGGTGAGTTTGTTGGTTGGGACGAGGCAAAGGTACACATACTAACCCATACCTTACATTATGGGCTCGGGGCCTTTGAGGGCATCAGGTGTTATGACACACCTAAAGGGCCTGCGGTATTTAGGTTAGATGAGCATGTGCGACGCCTCTTTGATTCGGCAAAGATATTTCTCCTTGAGATACCCTTTTCTGAGGCAGAGATAAGGCAGGCCATACTGGATACGATAAAGGTCAACCGCATTAGGGAATGCTACATCAGGCCAATAGTCTATATTGGTTATGGTGCGATGGGACTTTATCCAAAGGGGAATCCCATAAGGGTGGCCATTGCAGTATGGCCGTGGGGTGCCTATCTTGGTGAGGATGGCCTTGAAAAGGGTATAAGGGTAAAGGTCTCCTCCTATATCAGGAACCATGTAAATTCAAATATGTCAAGGGGGAAGATCTGCGGTTACTATGTAAATTCACAGATCGCAAAGAAGGAGGCCATCACCGATGGTTACGATGAGGCCCTACTTCTGGATACATCGGGCTTTGTATCGGAGGGTAGCGGGGAGAACATATTTATTGTCAGAAATGGGGCCCTCAAGACCACGCCACTAACATCAATCCTTGAGGGGATCACCCGTAACAGTGTAATCAAGATTGCCGAAGATTTAGGTATCAAGACCGTTGAGGATAGATTCACCAGAGATGAAGTCTATCTTGCCGATGAGGCCTTTTTCACAGGCACTGCTGCCGAGATCACCCCAATCAGGGAGGTTGACAACAGGACCATTGGCAAGGGATGCGCAGGGGAGGTCACTAAGAGGCTCCAGGGTGTCTTTTTTGATATTGTCAAGGGGAAAGACAAGAGATACGAATCTTGGCTTACCTATGTAGAATCCTAAGTTCCCCATCGTAGGTTTTATGTAAATTTGGCCCATAGCAGTGAGGCTCAAGACCTTTTCTATTATTGAAGACCACAATCTGTAACACAAAATTAACAATCCCTTAAAGACGCTGTAATCTCTTGTGTCTTAAAATACTTATGTCTATTCCACAAAACTGACCACAATTTTCCTCAGGGCATCTCTTAGATGTCTATCATCTTTATTTTAGGAGGTTTGGATGTTTAAATTGCAGAGAACAGTGTTTAGGATGCTGATGGTGGTATCTATTGTTCTAGTACTGTCAACAACCGCATTGGCAGGACAAAAGCACATATTTATCGCCATCGGGGACGGTATGGGAGTTGAGCAGATTGGTCTTATTGACTCCTATAATCACTATGTTTTTGACAGCAAGACCAATATGACGCTCCTTATGAAGGACGCAACGATTGCCCTTACAAAGACTGGTAGTGCTGATTCACCAGTTACAGATTCGGCAGCCGCAGCTACTGCCCTTGCTACTGGACAAAAGACCAAGAGTGGTATGGTGTCGCTTGATCCAGAGGGCAAGCCTTTGACCACAGTCTTTGAGGCCGCAAAGAAGAAGGGTTATCTGACCGCCCTTATAACCACCGATGTGGTCGTTGGGGGTACCCCTGCACCTTTTGCAGCAAAGGCCAGCAATCGTAAGGAATACGATAAGATTGCTGAGCAGTATCTCAATTTGGGTGTGGATTACATTATTGGTGGCGGAAGGCAGTACTTTGTGCCTGAAAAGGAGGAAAAGGGCAAAAAGACACCTGGTAGAAAAGATGGCAAAGACCTTCTTAAGGAGGCAAAAGACAAGGGATATACAGTAGTAACAAAGCTTGATGACTTTGAGAAACTTGAAAAGGCCCCAAAGCTGATTGCACTATTTGCAGACAAGGAGATCAATTATGCCAATGCCGACAGAGATCCCACTACACAGCCTTCCTTGCAGGAGATGACAGAGGTCTTTTTAAGGCTGGTTTCTAAGGAAGGTAAACCCTTTATCGCCATGATTGAGGGTGCAAGGATAGACCATGCCAACCACAACAATGATGCTGCCGCAAGTGTAGAAGAGACGAGAGACTTTGACGCCGCTGTAGGTGTAGTCTATGAGTTTTATAAAAAGAACAAGGACAATACTACCTTGATAGTCACTTCTGACCACTCAAGCGGTGGCATGTCGCTTACATGTTATAAAGACAAGGACAAGATGATCTGTCCTACTTATGAAGACCTTCATAACTTTAAGAGGGTGCCTTTTTCCTTTGAAAAGGCCCTAAAGACACTTGATAGCACATTTAAGGGCATTAAGTCTGGCAATCCCAATATGCCAGAAGAAGAGGCCTACAAAAAGGCTGTGGAGCAACTCCTTGAGGAACACCTCGTAGGCCTTCACCTCAGTGATGAGCATATAAAGGCATTACGCACTCAAAAGGCTGATCTCGTAAGTCAATACAATCCACAGCCCTCTATACTTGGCAAGGCCTACTTCCCAATGCTCTTTACATCATGGGCAACTACCTATCACACTGCAGCCCCAACCCTAACGATCTCTGTGGGGAAGGGTTCAGAGAGGCTGAAGGGCTTTATTGACAACACCGATATTGCAAAAACACTATTTTCTCTTGTAGATTAATCACAAAAAATTAAAGGAGGACTTTTGATGAGAAGGATACTTTCTATTGTAATTATATCAGTCATTGCCTTAGTAAGTTTTTATGCAGCTACAGCAAATGCAGACTGGAAAAAGCCCCTAACCGTGAAGGGCTCCGATACGATGGTGATACTCAACCAGCGTTGGGCTGAAAACTGGATGAAGAAGAACCCTCAAAAGAGGGTGCAGGTCACGGGTGGCGGTTCAGGGACAGGGGTCGCGGCCCTTATCAATGGCACTACCGATATTGGTGCATCCTCAAGACCCCTCAAGGATATTGAGATCAAAAAGGTTCAACAACGGTTTAACAGCCCTGTTATGGAGATTGCCAACTCTAAGGATGGTATTGGGGTATATATCCATGAGTCAAATCCTGTCAAAGAACTCACAATGGACCAGGTAAAGGATATCTTTACAGGGAAGATAAACAACTGGAAAGAGGTCGGTGGTAATGATGCAAAGATAATTCGCTATAGCCGTGAGAGCAACTCAGGTACCTATGTCTTTTTTAAGGAAAATGTCCTTAAGAAGATGGACTATGCCTCTGACTCACAGAATATGCCCGGCACTGCGGCGGTTATCAATGCCGTCTCTAAGGACCGTAATGGCATAGGCTATGGAGGTGCTGCCTATGCCTCAGGTGTAAGGATGGTATTTGTAAAGAAGGACGCCAATACACCCGGTTATCAGGCCACAGAAGAGAATGTAGCCGCAGGTAAGTATCCAATTAGCCGTAATCTTTATTATTATACTGCAAAGAAGAACTATGATGGCGATGTGAGGGTCAAGGAGTTTATTGACTATGTCTGTTCAAAGGAAGGCCAAGACATAGTCAAGACAGTAGGTTATTTCCCCATAAAGACCTGTCAGATTGCTGAAAAGAAATAAACAAGCCTTGTCTGGTAGCTTTCCTAAAGCGATGCGAACGCAAGAGGGGGTATCGTGGTATATCCCACGATTAACCCCTTCAAACCACTGCCAAACCTTTACCCTACTTTGCCAAATTCTCTATTTGTTGTCTAACTTTAACACTGATGTGGGGAAACCTTAAAGGAGCCGTGCATGATAGACAAGAGGCTGATTAACAAAAGGAAGGTATACAACAAGATAACGGCCTATGGAATTACGGCCCTATCTCTTACTGCCGTATTCATGGTGCTTATGATATTTGTGTTCCTATTTAAGGAGTCCTCACTCTTTATAACCTCTGACCTTGTAAAGACAGAGATGCGGGAGTTGGGGATAACCCTTTATGACCTGTTAGGGAGTGAATATCAGTCAGTGGCCTATCCTCCCAAGATAGGTCTTCAACCACTTATTACCTCAACCATAAGGGTGACCTTTGTGGCCATATTGGTGGCAACACCCCTTAGTTTTTTGGCAGCCATATATGTCTCGGTATTTGCACCACGATGGATAAAGGAGCTAATAAAACCGGTTATAGAATTACTTGCGGGGATCCCTACGGTAGTGCTTGGCTTTTTTGCCCTTATGGTACTTGCTACATGGATACAGACCATTACAGGTTCAATATACAGGTTAAATGCCTTAGTAGGTGGAGTGGCATTGTCTTTTACCATAATACCTATAATGTTTACCCTCATGGAGGATGCGATATCCAGTGTGCCTGTGCCAATGAAAGAGGCCTCACTTGCATTAGGGGCTACGCCATGGCAGACAGCAGTCAAGGTCCTTGTGCCTGCTGCAAAGTCAGGGGTGGTAGCAGCCTTTTTGCTTGGGGCATCTCGGGCCTTTGGAGAGACCATGATTGCCCTGATGGCTACGGGAAACGCAGCACTAAACACCTTTAATATAATGTTACCAGCAAGGACAATGGCTGCAAACATAGGTCAGGAGATGGCCGAGGTGGCCTTTGGAGACTTCCACTACGCAACGCTCTTCCTCATAGGATTTATATTGTTTATAGTCACCTTTATCTTCAATGCCATTGCCAATCTCTATGTGGGGCATCTTGTTAGCAAGAGCCTTGGTAAGGTATAGGGGGCTAATGGACTATGACAAATGGCTTTTTGAAAAACCTTTTTAAAAGACCAGTTGACTCTACAATGGTCATCCTTACATTTTTGGCTACACTGATAATAGTTGCCATACTTACTGTTATCCTTACCACTATTACAATATCAGGCGCCCCCCACCTGTCATGGGACTTCATAATTAAGGCCCCTGAAGAAGGTATGACTGAGGGTGGCATATTCCCCGCTATTGTGGGAACTACCATGCTTGTTATCACCATGTCTATACTGGGATTGCCTATTGGACTAATAACGGCCGTATTTTTACACGAGTATGCGGGAGAAAAATCAAGGCTTGCCAACATAGTCCGCTTTGCCGTCAATAATCTTGCAGGAGTTCCTGCCATCGTTTATGGCATCTTTGGCTTGAGCTTTTTTGTATTCTTTGTGGGTGCCCAAATTGACAATGCCTTCTATTCGGGCTCCCTGAAATGGGGTAAACCTGCCCTTATTTGGGCCTCATGCACTATGGCCCTCTTGACATTGCCTGTGGTTATTGTATCTGTTGAGGAGGCCCTCCGCACCGTAACACAGGACGAGCGAGAGGCTGCCTATGCCCTTGGGGCAACCCATTGGGAGGTCGTCTATAAAGTGGTCATCCCAAGGGCCTTTTCAGGTATCCTGACAGGTGGAATCCTTGCAGTTTCAAGGGGGGCCGGCGAGGTGGCACCTGTCTTGTTTACCGGTGCTGCCTATTTCTTACCAGAGTTGCCGAGTTCCTTTGCAGACCAGTTTATGGAGATGGGATACCATATATTTGTCATGTCCACACAATCACACGATGTAGACGCCACAAAACCCATACAGTTTGCCACTACACTGGTATTGTTGTTGCTCACCTTTTCACTGAATTTTGTAGCGGTGTTAATGCGCAGGAGAATAAGAATCTCAAGGAGATGATGATGCAAAACAATAACAACAACAATAATGACATCAAGATCAGGGTCAAGGACATGAATTTTTATTATGGGAAGGTAAATGCCCTGAAGAACCTCAATCTGGACTTCAAGAGTAAGTTTGTAACTGCCATAATAGGTCCTTCAGGCTGTGGAAAATCAACATTCCTTAGGACCCTTAACAGGATGCACGAACTCTACCCAGATCAGAGGGTAGAAGGGGAGGCACTATTAGATGGGCGCAATATATTTGAGATGGATGCCATGGAGCTCAGGAGTAGGATTGGCATGGTCTTTCAGAGGCCAAATCCTTTTAGTAAGTCTATTTTTGAAAATGTGGCCTTTGGCCCGAGAATAAGGGGAGAGCGTAACCATTCAAGGTTATCGGAGATCGTTGAAGATTCCCTGAGAAAGGCTGGGCTCTGGGATGAGGTAAAGGACAAGATAAAGGAATCGGCCTATGCCTTATCTGGTGGGCAGCAACAGAGGCTTTGCATAGCCAGGGCATTGGCGGTACATCCCGATGTCCTGCTATTTGATGAACCTACATCTGCCCTTGACCCAATAGCCACCGCCAAGATTGAGGAACTGATTGTTCAATTAAAGAAGATCGTCACTGTTATAATAGTCACTCACAATATGCAACAGGCAGCGAGGATATCGGACAATACGGTCTTTATGATGCTTGGCGAGATCATTGAGACAGGCCCAACGGACAAGATATTTACCGCCCCAAAAGAGAAGTTGACCGAAGACTACATTACCGGGAGGTTTGGATAATATGTCGCTATTTGAAGAGGACCTAAAGAAACTAAAGGCCAGGATACTGGAGATGGGGGGCCTTGTAGAGAGTGCTATAAAGGATTCTGTAAGGGCGCTAACTGATAGGGATGATCAGCTTGCCGAAGCAGTAATAAAAAGGGACCATGTGATAAATGCCCTTGATGTGGAGATAGACGAAGAGGCAATAAAACTAATAGTGAGGATGCAGCCAAAGGGGAGTGACCTCAGGTTTATCACTACCGCCATGAAGATAACCACTGATCTTGAACGGATGGGCGATATATGTGTAAATATTGCCGAGAGGGCCTTAGAGATCAATAAAGAGCCAATACTGAAGCCATACATAGATATCCCAAGGATGAGGGAGCTTGCACAGGGTATGACCCGTGATGCCCTTGATGCCTTTATGAATAAAGACCAGAGGCTTGCCACCGATGTGATTATGCGTGATGATGAGGTTGACGACCTCAAGTACGGCATTATTGAAGAACTCCTCTCTTTAATGATGCTTGACCCTTCTAAGGTCTCAAGGGGGATGAAGATAAGTTTTGTGGCCCAGTATTTAGAGCGCATTGCAGATCATGCCACAAACATTGCAGAAATGGCCATATACCTTGTGGTGGGCAAGATTATCAGGCATACCGCATATGCAGTAGAACAAAACGATAAGGGTTAACCCTGCAATTGGAAATAGGTCTTCAAAGGCCATACTCATTCCATCGGCTATCTACAAGGGCCTTTATCTCTTTACTCATGAATATCTCATCGGGCCAGTCACGCATCATCCCCTCCTCGCGGGTCTTACGGGTTGCGTCAATGCCCATCTTAGCGCCGTATCTAGGGAAGTTGGCTGCATGGTCAAGGTCATCAAGTGGTCCTTCGGCAATGATTACATCCCGGCGCCAGTCCACATTGTTTAGCACCCGCCAGGCAGTATAAGATAGGTCTTGTACATCCACATCGTCATCAACAATTATCAAGAGCTTTGAGAAGCTCATCTGTCCCTTGCCCCATAGTCCATGGATTATCTTCCTTGCATGGCCGGGGTAGCTCTTTTTTATGGAGATCAGTGCAGCGTTATGAAATACGCCCTCCATGGGTAGGTTCATATCAACGATCTCTGGAAACTCAAGCCTCAGCAAGGGCAGAAATATCCTCTCAGTGGCCTTACCCATATAGCAGTCTTCCATAGGTGGCTTACCAACTATGGTTGCTGGGTATATGAGGTCTCTTCTATGGGTGATGCACTCTACATGAAAGACAGGGTAGTAATCGGCAGGGGAATAAAAACCTGTATGGTCTCCAAAGGGGCCTTCAATCCTCGCCTCATCAGGCAATACATAGCCCTCTATAACCACCTCTGCCCTGGCAGGCACCATAATATCCGATGTTATGCATTTGACCATCTCTACAGGTTCTCTCCTTAAAAATCCCGCAAAGAGCATCTCATCAATGGCTTCAGGCAAGGGCGCTGTTGCAGAGTATATAACTGCTGGGTCTGCACCAATGGCGATTGCTACAGGCATCTTTAGACCCCTTTCTCTGTATTTGTCATAGTGTCGTGCACCATCTTTGTGGATGTGCCAGTGCATACCTGTGGTCTTACTGTCGTAGATCTGGACCCTATACATGCCGCAGTTTGGCCTACCTGTCTCGGGGTCTATGGTAAATACCATTGGCAGTGTGATGAATCGGCCCTCGCCCTCTAAGCCGTCCTTTGGCCAACACTTTAGGACTGGTAGGATACTAAGATCTGGGTCTTCCTTGAGCACTACCTCCTGACAAGGTGCATTCTTTACTGTCTTAGGTAGGTATCTTGAAAATTCAAGGAGCTTTGGCAGTAGGGCGAGTTTTTCAAGGAGTGTCTTGGGTGGTGATTGGTTTATTAATTCCTCAATCCTCTTTGCCACATCATCCAGGTGGTTGACCTCAAGGGCGAGGCACATCCTCTGAAAGGAGCCAAATAGGTTGGTCACTACAGGATACTTAGAGCCCTTGACCCTTTCAAAAAAGAGGGCCTTTCCCCCATTTGGGGACTTACAGACCCTGTCGGTGATCTCTGTGATCTCTAATATGGGGTCAACCTCTACAGATACCCTATGCATAAGCCCTCTTGACTCCAAGGTCTTTATAAAATCTCTAAGGTCTCTATATGCCATAGTGAACAATTATAACACAGCCCAAAACAGAGATATAAGATTGTTCAGACATCAAATCCCCCTCCCTCGTAAGAGGGGTATCCAACTATTCACCCTCTCCCATCAGAGAGGGGGAAGAGAAATCCTTAAATCAATATCTTGGATATAGGTACAAAATTGACAGAGAGAGTGGGTTTCTTTTAGCATTAATGCCCATGTCTATCCTCATTGTGGATAAAGACCCCTCAGGGCTCAAGAGACTTGCAGGGGTCATAAGAAACGCAGGGTATCCAGATGTGGTATCAGCGATGACGCTCAAGGGGGCCCTTGAGATGGTTGACAAGGGCGATGATGTGGTCACGGCATCAAATATTAATCTAATTATCGCAAACCTAAGCTCAAGGGAGATTGAGGAGGAGTGTAGGAGATTTAAGGAAAATATTTCATTTTCAGATATACCAATTATTGCAATCAAATGCAATAAAGACCATATCCCATTGAGGGTTGCCATTGACGCCAATATCACTGAATGCCTAACCGACATAGATAACGAGGCCGAGATAATGATGAGGGTCCGTTCGGTGCTTTCCCTCAAGTATGAGATAAAAAGGAGGAAGGCCCTTGAGAGGAGCCTCAGCGAGATGGCTCGCCAGCTTGAACACACAAACCAGATACTCCAGATGATATCCTCTCAAGATGGGCTTACAGGGGTTGCCAACAGGAGGTACTTTGACCAGTTTTTGTCTAATGAGTGGCGAAGGGCTATTAGAAACAGTTCGTCGGTGTCGCTTATCATGATAGACATAGACTTTTTTAAGGCCTACAATGATATATATGGTCATCTGCAGGGTGATGACTGCCTGAGGAGGGTCGCAGGGGAGATACAGAGGACACTCAAGAGGAGTAGTGACATAGTGGCACGATACGGAGGCGAGGAGTTTGCTGTGGTGCTACCAGCTACAGACCTAAAGGGGGCTATAAAGATCGCCCAATTGATACATGAGAACATCATAGCCCTGAATATCAGACATGAGGGGTCCACTGTGATGGATTGCGTTACCGTAAGTCTTGGTGTGGCCTCAGAGATACCTAAAATAGATTCAAAATACGACAGCCTCATCAAAAAGGCCGATGAGGCACTTTATAAGGCAAAGAGGTCTGGTCGCAACAGGGTGGTCTGTTGGGACGAGGCAATGACCAGCGAATCGTTGAAATAAGAGACGGTTTTGTGTAATTATAGATACAGACAAACCATGAAGATCCTAAAGAACATAGTCTTTGTTGGGGCCTCAACTGCATTAGGCGCTATTACAGGGCTTATCTCAAATCCCCAAAATCCCAACAGAAGCGGTCTCTTAGGTGCCGCAATAGGTCTGGCAGCGGGGACCTTGATGTCGGTCCTTATTTATAAGGGTCTCTGCGATGACTCGTCTATCAATTACTATGGCAAGTCTTCAGGGCTATATGAGGGTTACGACGACTCTGCAATCATCTAACATGCTCACTTGCCTATACAGAACCTGCTGAAGATATTTTGTAGGACCTCCTCATTAGTCACTATCCCTGTTATCTCACCCAGATGCTCAAGGGCCTCTCTGAGGTGAAGGGCGGTTATCTCAAGGGGCATTCCAGTTTTCAGAGAATCCATAGCGGAATTTGTTGAAACAAGGGCCTTATCAATGAGGTCCCTGTGTCTTTCATTGGTGATTAATAGTCCTGACTCAGTGATTAATGTGCCCTGTCCTAAGCACAGCGTAAAGAGGGCATCTTTGAGCCCTTCTATACCCTCTCCAGTTAATGCAGAGATAGGACAAGACATCACACTGTTAGCCGCAGTATCTTTGTCAAGCCACTCTTTGAGTTTACTGATAAAGGCCTCAACACTATTTGCCCCTACTATGTCAATCTTGTTGAGCACAATCAGACCCTTTTTTTTAGAGGCCAGATTGATTATCTCCCTGTGGGCATCGGAGAGGTCTTCACTAAGGTCAAACACTAAGAGGACTACATCGGCAGACTCAATGCTCTTAAGACTTCGCCTGACACCCTCTTGTTCTATCTTGTCTGAGGGGTCCCTTATGCCTGCCGTGTCTATTATCCTTACAGGTAGTCCATTTATGTTGAGATACTCCTCTATGATGTCTCTGGTGGTGCCTGGCATGTCTGTAACGATGGCCCGGTCTTTCTGTAAGAGCCTATTAAGGAGTGATGACTTGCCCACATTGGGTCTACCGATTATCGCTACCGACACACCATCCCTAAAGAGATGTCCTGTCTCAAAGCCCCTTAAAAGGCCTGTTAATTCCTCTTTAACGGCGTTGTATTGATTGTTAAACCACTCTGCATCCCCTACACCAATGTCATCCTCAGGGAAATCTATCTGGGCCTCCACAAGGGCTGCCATGTCTATTAGTCTCTGACGGACCTCTTCTATCTTTTTCCCTACCTGCCCTTCAAGTTGGCTAAGGGCCAACTTTCTTGCATAGTCTGTCTTGGCATTTATCAGGTCAATTACTGCCTCTGCCTGTGTGAGGTCTATCCTACCCTCTAAAAATGCCCTCAGGGTGAATTCGCCAGGCCTTGCAGGCCTCGCACCGCTTTTTAGGAGCAGGTTGAGGGTCCGTGAGATGCTTTGGTACCCGCCGTGACAGTTTATCTCTACCGTATCTTGCCGCGTGTATGTCTTAGGTGCCCTCATTACCGATACGAGGCACTCATCAATGGTCTCATTGTTTTCAGTGTCTATGATAAAACCGTAGTGGATAGTATGGGACTTGACTGACCTTAGCAATGTGCCTTTTTTATGACGGAAGACCTTCTGGACTATCTCAATGGCATCAGGGCCGCTAATTCTTATGATCCCTATGCCACCCGTGCCAATAGGGGTTGATATGGCAGCTATGGTATCTTCGTTCACTACCATCAGAGCATCAAACGGTCTATTTCTTCCATAGAGGATACCACTTCTTTATGCCATAGGGGGTAATCATTAATGGTAAAGACCTTGAGGGCCTCTGCATAGGACTGTCGGGCCTTATACATATTGGTCCCCCAATCCTTAAACCTTGCCATTCTCTTATAGGTGTCTCCTAACTTTTGTCTTATCTGGGCATGTTCAAAGGGGTATTTATCAATTGTTCTTAGCTCAAGGGCATTGTTGTAGTGGTCTATGGCCTCAATAATCAACTCCTCCTTGTTATCATTAAGGTATTGTCTTAAGGCAAGGTCACCAAGGGCCACCAGTATGTCAGCCTGCCTTTCCTTTGATGCATTATCCCTATAAATCCTCAATGTCTCAAAATAGAACTCTTTTGCTATGCTCAGGTTGTCAATGCCTTCACGTTCGGCATTGAATCGTGAGTATATATCAGCAAGTATGTTGTTTATCTCTGCATATATCTCAGGCGACTTTTCAGCGGTATAGTACCTCAGTGCCTCTTTATATGAGACAATGGCATTGTTTAGGTTTCTGTCTATATCGGATATACTTGAGAGCCTAACATAGTTCCTCCCTAATGATCTCTGGATGTCGGCATGTTCTTTAGGGTATTTATCTGGCGGATACTCCCTTATTGCCTGTCTGTAGTGAAAGATGCCCTTAGTCAGATTCTCTTCCTTGTTTGAGTAGTCAGATAAAGCACTATAAAGATAACCAAGCATCAGAGATGCATCCTGAGAATTGGTCTGATGGGTCTCGTTTGTATAGGTAGAGACAGAGTCTTCAAGATATTCTATGGCCTTCTCAATATATTTGGTTTCCTTGTTTCTCTTAGATAGCCTATAATAAGCAGTGCCAAGGTTGTAATGTATTATGTCTAAATTGGTAAGGTCATTCGTCTTAATGGCGGTCTTGAGGGCCGCATCAAAGGCATTTATTGCCTGCATAAGGTTACTATCGGTGTCGCCGTCTTCATCAAGTATAAGATACAGTGTGCCGATGGCAACATTGACCCTCATAAACTCTCGCTCCTGTTGCTTGCTATCAACAGAGGTCAGTGCTGCCTCATAGGATGCTAAGGCCTTTTTTAAAAACTCCTTTTTTTGTGTTGTAAGCATGAGGCTGTAGTAACAATCTCCTTGACCGATCTTTGCTGCTGAGTATATCTCAGGGTATTCTTTGATCTCGTTTTGGTTGAGGACCTCAGCGTATATTTTCAGTGCATCGGTGATCATATTTTCACTAAGGAACTCCCGTGCTGTATCTATCCTCCTCCTAATAGTCTTGATCTTGCTCCACTTAGTCCCTATTCCATAGAGGAGATAGACAATCAGGATAACCAGTAATACAAGGAGCGCACCTATTATGGAGCCAAGAATTGTCCAGAGCAGCCTATCAATGTCTGTAAACATGGCCATAAATAGTATCATATTAAAACTAAATTGAGCGATTGAAAAACTACAGTCACCGAATTAGGTTATAATTATTTGGCTATGAGTGACAATGAAAAGACTAAAGAACAACTCCTGCTTGAAATAGCCTATCTTAAACAGGTCATTCTGGAGTGGGAAAATAAATACAAGGCCCTTGAGGCCTTTGCCAAGGCCACAGAGGAGCGATTCTTGAATATCACCTCTGCAGTCTCGGACTATATCTTTAGTGTGCATATAGTGGACGGTAATCCTGTAGAGACCGTCCACGGTCCTGCCTGTTATGCAATCACTGGTTACACGCCGCGGGAGTTTTATGAGGACCCATATCTGTGGATAAACATGGTCTATCCAGAGGACAGGGCTATGGTACTTGACCATGTAGCAAAGATATTGGCCGGAAAGGAGGTAAAACCCCTTGAACACAGGATCATACGAAAGGATGGGGTGATTAGATGGGTGAGAAACACCCCTGTATGTCAATACGATGAGGAGGGTAAACTTAAGACCTATGACGGTCTCATACAGGATATAACCGATTTTAAACGGGCCATTGATACACTGAAACTCTCGGAGGAGAAGTTTCAAAAGGCCTTCCGATGCAGCCCTGATATCATTACTATAACGACTATTATAGAGGGTCGTTTTATAGATGTAAATGATGCCTTTCAGAGAGAGACAGGTTACAGTAGGGATGAGGTCTTGGGTGCCAAGATAAAGGACTTTGACATCTATGTTGATTACAGCGTCAGGGCAGAGATAGTAGAGGAACTTCTGTCAAAGGGCAAGGTATCTAACAAGGAATTGAAACTCAGGACTAAAAGGGGTGATATACTTGTGGTGCTGGCCTCGGCAGAGCCCATTGTGATGGGCGATGAGCAATGTATGATTACAGTGGCCAGAGACATAACAGCCATCTTAGACCCTCAGGGCTGTATTATTACAGGGACACCCACTGGCACTAAATCCCATAACTGATCCATCTCTTGGTTAGTCACCGCAATACATCCGTCAGTCCAGTCTAAGAGGCGGTGGAGCCTTCCTACTGACTCTAAGTCCTGTGGAAGTCCATGGATCATGATAAGCCCACCAGGTAATACCCCCATCTCAGATGCCCTCTGTCTGTCTGTCTCGTTAGGATATGATATCTTAAGGGCCTTGTAATACTTGCTGTCGGCCTTCCGAGACTCTATGTAGTATGTCCCTTCTGGCGTCTTTTTATCGCCCTCCTTGACCTTATGACCCACAGGGTCCTTGCCTAAGGCAATTCGGTAGGCCTTGACAATGTTACCGTCTCTTAAGAGCAACATGGTCTTTTGCCTTTTATGGACCACTATGCTGTCAATGGTCTCTGGGCTACCAATGGCAGGTGTATAGAGGCTGAATAAGAGCATTATAAGGCCAAATTTGAACATTCTGCACATCTATCCTTGAACCCTCTGGGGTGGCTGTTTGATGGTCTCACACTCCCAAAATACCACATGTGGGCACTTTTCCCTACAGTAGTCGTAATCAATCTGGTTAAAGAGCCTTGTAATGGCGTCAGATTTTGATACATAGCACTTGTCCTGTTTGAGATGCCTGAAGAGCCCTGAGTTCTCAAGGGTCTTTTTTACCGGAGACTTTACATTAGCAAGATATATCTCTATGCCCATCTTTCTCAATTCAAAGATGAGTTCCTTGAGTTCATCAACACCAGTAGAGTCAATCTTGTTGACCATCTCCATATCAAGCAGGATGTATTTAAGAGGGTTCTGTATGGATTGGTTATGATCGTGGTTGGGGTTCTTACCTTCATTGTGCCTCTTAGCGATCTCAAGGACATGCTCCCTGAAATACTCGGCATTTGCGAAATATATGGAGAAGTCGGGCATGAGATAGAGTATTTGCGGGCAGACAGGAAGGCTTTTTGTCTCTGCATTGACAAAGATCTCTGAGCGGGGGTCTCGGGTAAGCATTATGATCCTCGGGCTCATAGACTCCCAGAGGAAAAGTAATAGTGAAATGGCAATGCCTATAAATATGGCATAATCAGGCTTGGTAATAAAGGCAAACAGGAAGGTTATCACCGCCACTGTCCCGTCGTTTCTGTTTGTCTTAAAGAGTCTTACGAATTGTGACTCCCTTATGAGCCCTATAACTGCCGATATGACTATTGCTGCAAGGGTTGCCTTTGGTAGATAAGTAAAGGCAGAGGTGAAAAATAAGAGTGTGAGGATAACTACTAATCCAGAAAAGACATTAGAAAGGGCAGTCCTTGCCCCTGCCTGTAGGTTCACCGCACTCCTTGAAAAGGAGCCACTAACTGGAGAGGACTTGAAGAATGAGCCCACTATGTTTGCCAGACCCTGACCAATGAGTTCTTGATTGAGGTCAACAGGCTGCTTTGTCCTCTCTGCAATAGACTTTGTGATGGCCATGGCCTCCATGAAGCCCACAATAGCGATGACTATTCCAGGGCCTATAAGCCTAAAGGAGGTCTCTAAGTCTATGAGACCCTTTATCACAGGGACTACGCCGCTGACTGGGCCTTCGGCGGATACCTCCGCGTGTCCAGAAAATGGGATAGCTGGAGAGGGGAGACCTGAGGGCATATTGCCTATGATACTTACACCGTACTGGTCTATCTTGAGCAAATAACCGAGCACTATCGTTGTGGCAGCGGCAATCATAGCACCCGGAAAGTCCTTGTGTATCTTCCTACCACCGATTATAATGGCCAAAGAAAAGAGGCCTATAGCTAAGGTATAGAGGTTGGTGTTTGATATATTTTTGGTTATCTCTATGAAAACTGGAAATATAAACTCACTGTCCTTTACAGAGATGCCGAGTAGGTGCTTTACCTGTGTGGTGGCAATGATGATTGCCCCTGCGTTTGTAAAGCCAACAACCACTGGATGAGAAACAAAACGCATCACAAAGCCCATCTTAAACACACCCATCAGTAGTTGGATGGTCCCAACTATGGCTGCAAGGTTTATGGCGAGGGAGATAAACTCAGGGGTGCCCGGCTTTGCATAGGGAAGGACCGATGAGAATGTCAACAGGCTCACGATTGCCACAGGACCAGTAGCGAGGTGGCTTGACCTGCCCCACAGGGCCGCTACTATTGGTGGGATGCAGGCTGCGTAGAGGCCATACACTGGTGGCAGGCCCGCAATCATGGCATAGGACATTGACTGGGGTATCAGTACTACCGATACAGTAATACCGGCAATTAGGTCTTTAAGCAGGTCTTCCCTTTTGTAATCTTTAATAACCCTTAAAAAGGGAAACAGGGCGTGTATGTTAATCATCATTACAAAGTCCCTCCAGAAACTATAGTAAATCGCCGACACATAGTATAAACAATCACTACCTCTATCCCCAAAATCCAGTCAGTGTCTCTTACACCTAAGTGGAGCTATTCAACCAACAGTATTGTCACTGAGGACAGGATAGCATCTTAGCCTCATTAAAAGAGGCTCAGTATCTTTCGGAATGACTTTCCTGCTGTAATTCCGAGCATCCCCTTCATTAGAGACTGCACCTCTGTTGCTCTACTGCCCTGATGTGCACTGATCTTTGGGTCATTGCCACAAACAAGAAGATTGAGCCTGCAACGGCCACATTGAGGCTCTCAATGCTTGGCACCATAGGGATTGAGACACTACAGTCTGAGGCCTCTTTTAGTTTTGAGGTAGGGCCATGGGATTCGTTGCCAAGGGCTATGGCAGTGGCAGATTTGAGGTCGCATTTAGTTATATCTACACCCCCATGGGCATCTGCACAGAGGAGTTTTATCTGCCTTGTTTTCAGATAGTCTATTGCCTCACTATGGCTACATAGGATTACTGGGAGATGAAAAATGCTACCTGCCGATGACCTAATCACCTTAGGTGAGAAGGGATTACAGGTATTTGGCAGCATTATCATGGCATCTACACCAAAGGCTGCAGCAGACCTTGTTAGGGTGCCAAGATTACCAGGGTCACTTATACCATCGCACAAGACTATCAGAGGTGGGCCTTTAAATGACAGTTCCCTCAAATCCACAGGCTTATAGGTTACTAAGGCAACAATGCCCTGTGGTGATACTGTATCTGACAGGGTCTTGATTACCCCCTCAGTAGTCTCAATGAGCAGGGCATCTGAGGCCATTTTGAAAAACTGCCTGTTGTCTTCAAAGAAGTGCCTTGTAAATAGTAGGGCCTTGGGCCTTATCTGAGCAGAGCAAAGGGCCGTCTCTATGAGCGATAGGCCTTCTATAAAAAAATCATCCCCCTTGCCCTTTTTAAGGGCGAGCATCTTTTTAATCAAGGGATTTGAGGGGCTCTGGACCTTTTTGATGACCATAAGTGCTACTCAAACCTAAAGGGTGATGGTATAAAGGTGACGATGAATATAAACAGGGCTACTATGCCTATAATATTCCTTCCCCTATCAAGGCGGGGTTCCCATAGTATCACAGGCGGGTGATTAATGCCGAGGATGAGCATCATCAGCGCCCAGAGGAGCCAACCCTCCCAAAAGAAAAGGCCGATAATTATCAGTAGCCCCACGAGTATAAAGGATATAAGCCTATGCCTCTCGCCCACAAAGGCATAAGTTATATGTCCTCCGTCTAACTGGCCTATCGGCAGGAGGTTAAGGGATGTTACAAACATCCCGATCCACCCTGCAAAAGCGATTGGGTGCAGCAGCACATCATAACCCTCAGGTAGGCTACCAAAAATGAGCCAGGTGAGGGCGTTGAATATAAGGGAGTCTCCAAGCTTAATGGTCTCTTGAATGCCCACTGTAGGGACAACAACAGACAGGCTTAGTCCAATGATAGATGCCCCAAGGGAAATGACAAAACCCACAATTGGCCCTGAGGCACCGATGTCTATTAAGGCCCTTCTGGTTATAATTGGCGACTTCATCTTTATAAAGGCGCCAAAGGTTCCTATCAAAGAGGGGGCAGGTATGAAATAGGGCAATGTCGCCCTTGTATGGTGCATGTGGGAGGCTATATAATGCCCAAACTCGTGGCACAGCAGTATCAACATTAGGGTGGAGGCAAAGGGAAAGCCCTCAATGATCCTTGAGGGCTCATTAAATATATTTACACCTAACTGTAAGGCCCCTGCTGCGAGGGTAGTAATGGATGTGGCAATAAAAAGGAGTATGTGTAGCATTGGAGAACTTGTATTATAACCCTTTATGCAAGAAGACAGACTGCCTGTGCCGCTATGCCCTCGCCCCTGCCCACAAAGCCCATCCCCTCATTTGTCTTTGCCTTGATGTTTATCTTCTCCTTGTCAATTCCTAATACAGAGGCGATTGATGACCTCATTGCATCCCTATAAGGTGCAATCTTTGGTTGTTCGGCAATAATTACCGCATCTATCCACTGTATTTGCAGCCCTGTGGACAGTATCTTTTCTTTAACCCTTTTAAGTAAATCAAGACTTGAGGCGTCCTTCCACTGCCTATCGTTATCAGGGAAGTGTATGCCAATGTCACCAAGACCTGCAGCACCCAAAAGGGCATCAATAATCGCATGCACCAGAACATCGGCATCGGAATGGCCCAATAGTCCCATTGGGTGTTTTATCTCTATACCACCAATAATAAACTTACGGCCTGCAACAAAGCGATGTGAATCGTAACCGATCCCTATACGCATCTAAACTGCCCTCGGAAGTGTAAAGACAAAAACGGCCCCCTTTGGTGACCTGTTTTCAACCCATATCTTGCCGTTGTGGGAGTCTATAATCTTTTTTGTTATTGCAAGGCCGAGCCCTGTGCCCTTCTCGCCTGCAGTAGCCTTTGCAGAGGTAGTAGAGAAGGGCCTAAAGAGCCTATCCATCTCAGATGGTGGCACCCCAGGCCCCTCATCGGCTACGGAGACTAATACATTATCACCCACATAATAGGCCTCAACAGATACCCTTGAGCCTAATTCGGTAAACTTTATGGCATTGGTAAGCAGGTTGTCAAAGACCTGCTTTATCCTGATCGGGTCTGCCATTGCTAATATGGGTTCTTCGGGGTATTCAAGGATCACCTGTATCCCCTTTTTGGCAGCGAAGATACTCGTGATCTGTAAGGAATCCCTTAAGATAGGGACAATATCTACAGGCCCTATTTTTAGTTGCAACAGTCCTGACTCTATGGCAGAGAGGTCAAGGAGGTCATTAAGGAGTTGGAGCATAAAGTCCGATAGGTGTCTAATGGTGGTAAGAAAACTCACATGTTCTTCCTCTAAGCAGTTAACCGCTTCCTCTAAGAGGAACTCGCTGTAGCTCTTAATCGCCCCTATAGGGGTGCGGAGGTCATGGGCGGCCATGCCAAGGAACTGGTTTTTTATCTCATTAAGTCTTGTGAGTTCGGCATTCTTTTTCTGGAGCTCCCTTGTAAGGTTATTGAGTTCATTGTTAAGGATTAGGAGACTTCTCCTCAAATTGTCCATCTCCTCTGAGTCGTCTTCACCAAATACTACAACGCCCCCTTCGGTCCTGTAAAACCTGAAGTAAAAGGTCTGAGGCAACCCTGAGGCAGTTGACACATTGAGCAGATAGTGGCCGTGAGGCCCCCTCAAGAAATCCTCAAGGACGAAGGCATTGTAAAAGTCAACAAATATATCCGACAGTCTTTTGCCCTTTAGGTCCTCACCCAGTACCTGTCTTGTGTATTTGTTGGTCTTTTTGATGAAACCCTCTGCATCACAGTAGAAATAGAGCACTGTGGCATGGTTTTCAAAGAATTCTATTACTAACTGATCTACTGTCACCTTACACCAATTATCTGCTGCTCAAGGCTATTGAGTGAGTCAATGTAGGAGACATTTCTGAGCCTAAATAACTCCAAACACTCCTCATTACAATGCAAAAAGGCCTGTCCTCCTACAATTATCGGAATGTCGGGGAAGGTGGAGTTTACTACCTTGACGGTGTCAATTAGTCTGTTTAGATTTGAAAAGACACTCAAGGATAGACCAACAACCTGTGGCCTCTTTTCAGATATAATCTCTGTTAGGTCCTTGAGGGACGTGTTTGCGCCAAGAAAATAGCCATCCCAACCATGGAGTTCAAATATATCGGCAACCATCTTGCCGCCGATCTGATGATACTCATTGGCTATACAAGATATGACGGCCTTTTTCCCGAGTATCCCAATTTGTCCTCCTCAATAAAATTTAAAATACCATATCGTTGTGTAGTCTTAAATTTAAGATTAGGATTGCCAAATTATGCACATATTGATTGATTATTGCAAGAGAAAAATAGGTGTTAAGACATGCCGATATAGTTATTTTGCAGTGGATAGGAGTGATTAAATCTCGTCACAATTACAATCTGTCTTATCTACCTGCTCTACTTTAGTTTTACTGATGATACCAAATTTTTCTGCCTTCCGTTCCTGCTGGTAAATATTGTCATAATCCGTCACAAGCCTTTCATACTCCTGGTGCATCAGTGGTCTCCTTATTGTGACCTAACCCTCAATAACATACTGTCCATAGGTCATACCCTGTTCAGGCACAATGGTTAGACTTACAGAACAGGACTTTTCAATCTCCAACAATTCCTTTCTCATATCGTTTAGTAGTATCTTTGCGGCCTCTATGGATATACGACAGATGAGGTGATCTGACTTCGCCTCTGCAGCACGACAATGCAGATCCCTGATCGCTGCAAGGGCTGTGCTACTATCAGACCTTACAACGCCATTGCCACTACAGACAGGACATTTGACCGTTGTAGTCTCTGCATAAGAAGGCCTGAGCCTCTCGCGGGTCATCTCAAGGATACAAAACTTGCTGAGGGGGGCTAACTCTGTATTTGCCTTGTCAGAACTAAGGGCATCGGCCATCTTCTGCTCAATCAGCCTCCTGTTTTTTTGAGACTGCATGTCAATGAAATCAATCACGATCAACCCCCCTATATCTCTCAGCCTGATCTGTCTTGCGATCTCCTCAACGGCCTCAAGATTGGTATTTAAGGCAGTAGTCTCAAGGTTGTCCTCCTTTTTACCCCTGCCAGAGTTGACATCAATTGCCGTAAGGGCCTCGGTCTTTCCAAAGACGAGATAACCCCGTGAGGGCAAGTTTACATAGGGCTCGTTGAGTGCTGCTATTTGTGATTCAAGGTTGTATAGTGAAAATAGGCCCTGCTTCTCTTTGTAGTGAACCACATTAAAGGTCCTGCTCGGGATGATCTTCTTGAGATAGTTTTTGACAGCCGAAAAGGTCTCCTTGTGGTCTATTAGTATCTCAGACACATCAGTAGTGAGGTAGTCACGGACAGTTCTCAAGGCTATGTCTTGTTCTTTATAAATTAGTGCTGGTGCTTTGGCCTTCTCTGCATCGGTCTTAATCTTCTGCCAAAGCCTTAGGAGATATTTGAGGTCCTGATTAAGCTCCTTCTCAATACTGTCGCTACAGGCAGTTCTGAGGATAAAGCCCATATTCTTTGGCAATTTGAGAGAATTGAAAATCTCTCGCAGGTGTTCCCTGTCTTGTCTGTTTTCAATCTTACGGGAGATGCCTATTCTCTGTTGTCCGGGCATCATTACAATGTAACGGCCAGGCAGGGAGATGTATGTGGTTAGGCTTGCCCCCTTTGTATCGTGTTCGTCCTTTTCAACCTGCACGAGTATCTCTTGCCCCTTTGTAAGGGCCTTTTGGATACTCTTCTTTCCTTCCTGTTTATCCAGATAGAGTTCGGGCATTATCTCCCTGAGCTGTAAAAATCCATGCCTCTTTTGTCCAAAGTCAACGAAGGCCGCTTGGAGCGATGGGAGTATAGAAACCACAACGCCCTTATATATATTGCCCTTCAATTGTTGTCTTGAGGCCGTCTCTACATAGAAGTCTATAAGTCTGTCACCCTCAGTGATGGCAACCCTGCTCTCAGTTGTATAGGAGGCATTAATCAGTATCCGTTTTGTGGTATCCCTCTTTGGTCCTTCCTTATTGGTAGCAGTAACTTCCTGCCTGACCTTCCTGTGTCTCCTCCTCTTCTTTTTTGGACCCTGCAACATGGCCTGACCCTCTGTTGGGTGTGTAGGTGTTTGTTCAGCGGCTTCTGGCTGTGCAGGTTGAGCGGCCTGATCTGAGGCATCTGATTGTTCTTCTGAGCTAGAAATACCCATATCTGAATTGTTTGTTATAACCACTGCCTCATCTATGACATCCTGTGTCTCATTGACTGTCTTTGACTCTAACCTCCTCCTGGGCGGCCATCTGCGTCTCCGTCTCTTCTTTAATAATTGGGGATTAGGGCCGGCAGGGACTTTTTGTTCCTTGTGCCCTAAAAGTCCTGCCGGCCCTTCTATTGTCTCTGAATTCTCCATGAATGACTCCTTAAATTGTGTAAATTATTGTTAGGTTGAATCTCTGACCTAATCACCCTCTATCCTCACTGCCACAAGGGGGACACCTGCGTCCACTGAAGGGTAGGTGAGGGTATTGAGCCGTGCATGGCTAAAATGCATTGGGGCAAAGACCGTCCCTTGTGGTACCTCGTTTGTGATTAGGGGTTTAATCATTACATTGCCCCTCCTTGAGATAATCCTTATAGTCTTGCCTTCTTTGATATTGTAAGTCCTGGCATCAATATCATTGATCATCAAGAAGGCATCAGGCACAAAGGCCGAGAGGTTCTTTGATAAACCTGACAACGCCCCTGAGTGCTGAAGGACATTGGATGTAACGAGCGTTAGGGGATATTCACTGTCAGGTCTTTCAAGTATTAGATTCTCTACAGGGTTAAACCTGTATGAGACCTCTTGAGGCGTTGTTGAGGTGGCTATCTTATCTAAGGCCATCTGTCTAATATCACTCAGTGTTGAAGGCACAGGGGCCGTGGTCAAGGCCTTTGCCACATTCCTCAGTATCATCCAGTCAGGCATTGATTGACCTACCACAGAAGATACCTTTGTGATGGTCTGTAGCATGCCCTTAGCAGATATGTAGTTGCCCTCCTTCTCTGCCCATGCATAGGCAGGTAACACCACATCAGCCATTAGTGCAGTGTCGGTCATGAATATATCCTGAACGACCAAGAAATCCAATTCCCTTAGCCTTTTTTCTACGGTGCTCACATCAGGGAATATTACCACTGGGTTTTCACCCATTATATAGAGGGCCTTTGTCTGCTGGCTTTTATATAGCATCTGATAGGCATCAAGTCCGTCGGCCTCAGGTTTGAGACCTACCAGGTATGCACCAAGGGTGTTGCAGAGTTCAGCTGGACACTGGAGTTGCTCATGGCTATCGCCCATCAATAGCAGGAGGTTTGCTGCAGACAGTAGTAGATTGGTGTCCTTCGTGTTTTCAGTAAAGCTCACTGTAAGGGCAATGAGTCTATGTGTTGAGGCGGCATAGTCCCTCGCAATCCTTTCTATGATGGAAATATCTACCCCGAGTTCTGAGGCAGCCTGCTTAAGGGGAAAGATGCTCAGGAAATCGGCCAATTTGTCAAAGTCCCTTACTGCCCTTGCCTTCTGTTGATTAAAGAGCCCATGGTCATAAATGACCTTCATAAGGGCATTGATAAAGGTAGTGCCATGGCCAGCTGGTATCCTTATCCAGTCTTTGGTATTTCGGGCAAGCTTTGTCTCCTTAGAGTCCACTACCACGAGCCTTGCACCGTTGTTCTTTGCCTGAATGAAGTTTAATCCCCACACCGGCATGGTAGAAGTTATATCAGACTCAATGACCAAAAGGAAATCCGATTTGAGTGGCGAATCCCAATTGATCGGATTGTATTGAATCCCAAAGGCCTTTTTATAGGCCTTCGGAACCTTCATATAACCAAACCTTGCAGCAGAATCTATTGAGTCTGTGCCAATTACATGCCTCATAAGGTATTGGAACATGAAGTTCTCCTCAATGGTGCACCTCTGAGAGCCAATACCACCTATGGCCGATGGGCCATATCTCTCTTTTACCCTTGATAGTCCCTCTGCAGCAAACCTAATAGCCTCATCCCAAGAGACTGCCTTGTGGCTGCCGTCTTTTTTGATCATGGGTTGGGTGAGTCGCTTTTCAGAATATATGAAGTCAAAGCCGAATCTACCCCGACCACAGAGGTCCCCGCTATTGACTCCAATACCCTCTTTCCCTCTGGCCCTGATTATCTTGTCCTCTCTGGTGTTTACTACGATTGTGCACCCACAACCGCAGAAGGGACAAATAAGCCTTTGTTCGTCCATATACCAAATCCTTGATTTGTGCCTGTACTCTTTATTCCCCAAGGCCCCCACAGGACACGCGTCTATACACTGGCCACAGAACTCGCAATCAAGGGTCTCTTCAAAGGCAGGGCTGATGGTGGTATTAAACCCCCTACCTATGAGATTAAGGGCACCTACGCCCTGATGCTCGTTACATATGCCAACACATATCCCACACAGGACACAACGGTTGGGGTTTCGCTCCACAAAGGGGGCATCAAGCCTCTCTTTGTCTTTTCTCCTTACCGCACTGAACCTGCTATGGGAGGCGCCATACTTGAAGGCCAAGTCCTGGAGCTTACACTCTCCAGCCTTGTCGCATATAGGACAATCAAGCGGGTGATACAGTAGCAGAAATTCAAGCACTGTCTTGCGGGCCTCAGCAATGGCATCGTTATCGGTAGTAACATTCATGCCTTCCCTTATCTGTGTAGCACAGGCAGCAAAAAGTTCTCTCTGTCCCTCTATCTGTACAAGACAAAGGCGGCAACCTGCATAGGGCTTGAGCCTCCTGTCGTAACACAGATTGGGTATGTATATGCCATTTTTGAGGGCTGTGGCTAGTATGGTAGCGCCCTTTTCGCCTTTTACCTTTCTGCCATTTATAGTGAGTTCTATCATTGTGTCACCTCCTCAAGGGGTGTCTGGATTGATTGTTCAGGTTGGTTTGATGCCTGTGCTAACAACTCCTCACGCATGGAACGGGGGCCAATCTTGATGCTATAGAAGTTGCATTTTATGTAGCAAGACCTGCACTGTATGCAAAGGGACTGGTCTATTTTATGGGGCTTCTTTCTCTCGCCTGTTATGGCATTTTTGGGACAGACCCTTGAGCAGGCACCACAGCCGACGCACTTTTCGGGGTCAATAAAAAAGGTGCACAGCTCCTTACACACCCCTGTCCTACACCACTTCTGCTCCACATGTTCAATGAACTCGTCTCTAAAATAGCGGAGGCTTGTGAGGACTGGATTTGGAGAGGTCTTGCCCAATCCGCAGAGAGAGGCATTGATTACCTGCTTACTTACATTTTCTATGAGTTCTATGTCCGATGGTTCTCCCCTGCCCTCAGTGATCTTTGTAAGCAGGTCAAGCAAGATGGTATTCCCAATCCTACAGGGCGTGCACTTACCACAGGACTCTTCGGTAGAGAACTCAAGGAAGAATTTTGATACACTGACCATGCAATTTAGGTCATCCATAACTACCATACCGCCTGATCCCACAATGGCGCCGGTCTTCTCTATGTCTTCAAAGGTCACAGGGGTATCAAGGAGTGATTCGGGGATGCACCCACCTGAGGGGCCCCCTAACTGGACGGCCTTGAACTTTCTCCCCTTTGGGATCCCTCCACCAATATCAAAGATTATCTTCCTCAGGGGTGTACCCATTGGCACCTCTACAAGGCCGATGTTCTTTATGGCCCCACTGAGGGCAAAGACCTTTGTGCCTGTAGATTTCTCTGTGCCAAGACTCCTATACCAGTCCGCGCCTTTTAGAATGATCTGAGGGATGTTGGCAAAGGTCTCAACATTATTAAGCACTGTAGGCCTGTCCCATAGCCCCTTTACTGCAGAGCGCCAAAACTTTGGCCTTGGCATCCCCCTCTTACCCTCAATGGAACGCATTAGGGCCGAGGCCTCACCACATACAAAGGCACCAGCCCCTTGGCTTATCTCTATATCAAAGTCAAAGCCAGACCCCAAGATGTCCTTTCCCAAGAGACCTCGCTCCCTTGCCTGCTCAATGGCTATCTTCAATCGTTTGACCGCAAGGGGATACTCTGCCCTCACATATATGTAGCCCTGCGATGAGCCAATAGCCTTTGCACCTATCAGCATGCCCTCAAGCACCGCATGAGGGTCACCTTCCATGATGCTCCTGTCCATAAAGGCACCGGGGTCGCCCTCATCGCCATTACAGATGATGTATTTGAGGGGTGCCTCTACCTTTGCACTCAACTCCCACTTTAGCCCTGTTGGAAAGCCAGCACCGCCTCTACCTCTCAGCCCTGACCTCTTGACCTCCTCTATGATCTGCTCTGGGGTCATCTCAAAGAGGGCCTTTGAGGCCGCAAAATAGCCATCCCTTGCTATGTAGTCCTCAATCTTTTCTGGGTCAATAAGCCCCTTGTTTCTCAAGGCCCAAGGTGTCTGGAGCCTAAAAAATGGGATGTCATTCATGTGTGGTAGGGGATGTTTGGTAGCGGTGTCTTTGTGCATTAACCTCTCTACAGGGATACCCTTGATGAAATGCTCCTCCACGATCTCAGGTATATCCTTGAGGGCAAACTTTTCGTAAAATATGCCCTCTGGGTAAATGGTCATTACCGGCCCCTGGGCGCAAAAGCCATTACACCCCGTAAATACCACATTCACCTCATTCTCAAGCCCCCTGTTTAGCAGCTCTTCCTCAAGGGCCTCCTTTATCTTCTGACTGCCACTGGCAATGCAGCCCGTCCCACCGCACAGCATTATGCTTGCCCTATAAAGATCCATCGCTTGATCCCCCTGTCTATTTAAAGTGATTTAGTGAGTTAGTCTTACCCAAATTGAGCGATTCTTCCAACAATAAGGGAGAGATTGCCCCGAAAAGCCCATGAGCGATACCTCTTTTGTCTTCGTCAGTATTGCATGGATGTCACCCACTAAGTTTGAGGACACAGGCTCTCCGTATTTAGAGCGTCTTAACGAATTCATAAGGTTTGAGGGGCAGCCTCTCCCTACTGCTTTTCTTACAACGGCTCAATTTAGGTCTTAGGTAGTAACTTATCGCCACAGTGCGGAAGTCGTTAGTCGGGAAGTGAGGTAGTAAGAGATTTTGCTATCTCACTTTCTCGTTTCCCTGCTACCCGACTTCCCTACTAACGCACTGTCTTTACTCATACTGTTTTACAATGTGCATAATCTCAACCGGTTTAATCGCCCCATGGGTATCCTTATCAATCACCACCACTGGTGCAAGACCACAGGCCCCGAGACAACGCACCGTATCAACTGAAAATTTGCGGTCTTCCGTCATACCACTTGCACCTATCCTAAGACCTGCCTTGAGGTTATTCAACAGTTCCTCAGCCCCCTTTACATAACAGGCTGTGCCAAGACAGACCTTTATGTTGTGCTTGCCCTTTGGCTTCATGGTAAAGAAGGAATAAAATGATACCACACCGTGGACCTCGCTGACAGGCACCCTCAGCCCCCGCGCAATGTGTTTCTGTATTACTGGGGGTAGATAGCCAAAGAGTTCCTGTGCCTCCTGCAAAACTGGTATTAGGCCACCCGGCTTGTCCTTATAATTTGCGATGATCTCGTCCAATTTTTGCACCATCTCTTCTGTGTAGTCATCAGGCCTTGAGTCTGTAACGGCAGCCCTTTGTCGCATCTCCATAGTATTGGTGACAACTTCTAAAAGTAGGGTAGGCGAAAAGGGTTTAGGGAGATAATCAACGATCTTTAGGCTTACGGCCTCCTTAAGGGTCTCTTGAGAGGGATAACCCGTTATTATTATTAT
>Ga0308411_10000221_pt1 | contig 35489 bp, 31 predicted proteins | sample HotsprottomLayer_2_FD_203530 | JGI IMG/M metagenome (GOLD analysis project Ga0308411, IMG submission 203530) | Hot spring phototrophic mat microbial communities from Octopus Spring, Yellowstone National Park, Wyoming, United States -... | ecosystem: Environmental > Aquatic > Thermal springs >... | reverse complement strand
CTGGCGGGGGGCTTCACGACAGTTGCGTGCATGGCGAACACCGACCCGGTCAACGACTCGAGCGCCGTCACGCAGTTCATCAAGGATCGGGCCGCCGTGGCCGGCGGGGCGCGCGTGTACCCGATCGGCGCCGTCAGTGTCGGGCTGGCCGGGCGGACGCTCGCCGAGATCGGCGAGATGCATCGGGCGGGCATCGTGGCCGTCTCGGATGACGGCAGGCCCGTGATGAGCGCGAGTCTCATGCGACGGGCGCTCGAGTACACGCAGCTGTTCGACATTCCCGTCATCGCGCACGAGGAGGACGACGATCTGTGCGATGGCGGCGTGATGAACGAGGGCGTGACCGCCCTGCGCCTGGGCTTGCGCGGGCGCCCGGCAGCCGCCGAGGCAGCGATGATCGCCCGGGACGTGGCGCTCGTGGAGCTCACCGGGGGACGTCTCCATGTGGCACATCTCTCGACGGCACGCGGCGTGGATCTGGTGCGCCGGGCCAAGGCGCGAGGACTGCGGGTGACCGCCGAGGTGACGCCGCACCACCTGCTGCTGACCGAGGAGGCGGTGGCCGACTACGACACGAACGCGAAGATGGCGCCACCGCTTCGCACACCCGATGATCGGGAGGCCCTGCGCGCAGCCCTCGCGGATGGCACCATCGACGCCATCGCCTCGGATCATGCCCCCCACCATCGGGACGAGAAGGACTGCGAGTTCGATCAGGCCGCGTTCGGGATCGTCGGCCTCGAGACCTCGCTCGCACTCGGGCTGCGGTTGGTGAGCGACGGCGTGCTCGATCTTCCGACGCTGGTGTACCGCATGAGCACGGGGCCCGCCCGGGTGCTGGGGCTGCCCTTCGGTACGCTTGCCCGAGGCGCGCCGGCGGATCTCACGCTGGTCGATCCGCAGCGGCGCTGGACCGTCGTCGCGCGGCACTTTCGTTCCAAGAGCCAGAACACGCCTTTCGATGGGTGGGAGGTGGAGGGCCGGCCGGCGATGGTCCTGGTCCAAGGGCGGGTGGTGTACGAGGACCGCCCGGCGACACCGACCCTGCGGGTTGCGTCATGATCAGCGAGCAGCGAGGCCCAGCGCTGCTAGCGCTGGCCGATGGTCTGGTCTTCCGTGGACGGGCCTTCGGAGCGATCGGCGAGGCCGCGGGCGAGATCGTATTCAACACCTCGATGACGGGATACCAGGAAATCCTGACCGATCCGTCCTACGAGGGGCAGCTGGTCGCAATGACCTGTCCGCAGATCGGGAACGTCGGGGTGAACCGCGACGATGTAGAATCGCGGCGGCCGCATGTGCGGGGATTCGTCGTTCGCGAGTACCGGGAACACCCGTCGAGCTGGCGTGCCGAGGGCAGCCTCGGCGCCTATCTCGCCCAGCACGGCATCCCCGGGATCGAGGGCATCGACACCCGCGCGCTCGTGCGGCATCTGCGTGACGCGGGCGCGCAAGCGGCGGTCCTGTCCAGCGTCGATCTCGATCCCGACCGGCTGGTGCGCAGAGCCCGGGAGACGCCCAGCATGGAGGGGCAGGATCTCGTATCGGAGGTGACCTGTGCCGAGGCCTATACCTGGGACCAGGGGCCCTGGAGGCCTGGGGGCTACCTGCGGGCGTCCGAGATCGAAGCGCTGCAGGAGCGCTCGAGCCTTCGGGTCGTGGCCTACGACTTCGGGATCAAGTGGAACATCCTGCGAAGTCTGGTCGGGCTGGGCTGTACGGTGCGAGTCGTGCCGGCCCACACCCCGCCGGCGGAGGTCCTGGCGTGGCACCCGGACGGGGTGTTTCTCTCGAACGGCCCAGGCGATCCCGATGCCGTGCCGGGGGTTCGGGAGACGGTGGCCGCGCTGCTCGGGGAGATCCCCGTCTTCGGGATCTGCCTGGGGCACCAGATCCTGGCACTGGCACTAGGAGGACGGACCTACAAGCTCAAGTTCGGCCATCACGGTGGCAACCAGCCCGTGCAAGACCTGGCGACGGGGAAAGTCGAGATCACCGCACAGAACCATGGGTTCGCGGTTGACCCCGCTTCGCTGGGAGATCGCGCCGAGGTGACGCACCTCAACCTGAACGATCGCACGGTCGAGGGACTCGCCGTGCACGGGCGTCCGGCCTTTTCCGTCCAGTATCACCCCGAGGCGTCGCCGGGACCGCACGACGCTCAGTATCTCTTTCGGCGCTTCGTCGACCTGATGGCTCGCCGGCGATCCTGATTCTCGATGCCTCGGCGTACGGATCTGCGCTCCATCCTGCTGATCGGCTCGGGGCCGATCGTGATCGGGCAGGCCTGCGAGTTCGACTACTCGGGTACCCAGGCATGCAAAGCGCTTCGGGAGGAGGGGTACCGGGTTGTCTTGGTGAACTCGAATCCGGCGACCATCATGACCGACCCCGAATTCGCGGATCGGACGTACGTCGAGCCCCTGACCCTCGAAGCGCTCGAAGCAGTGATCGCTGCGGAATCGCCGGACGCGCTGCTGCCGACCATCGGAGGGCAGACGGGCTTGAACCTGGCGCTCGAGCTGGCGGCCGCCGGGGTCCTGGAACGCCATGGGGTCGAGCTGATCGGCGCCACGGTGGATGCGATCCGGCGGGCCGAGGACCGGGACGAGTTCAAGGCGACGATGCGAGCGATCGGGCTCGACTTGCCGCGCAGCGGGATCGCGCGGAGCCTGGCCGAGGCCGAGGGCGTCCGGCGCGAGATCGGTCTCCCGGTGATCCTACGGCCGTCGCGGACCCTCGGGGGCAGCGGTGGCAGCTTCGCCGCCACCGAGGAGGAGTTCGCAGCGGGGGTGCGCTGGGCGCTGGCGCTCTCGCCGATCGGCGAGGTGCTCATCGAGGAGTCGATCGCGGGATGGAAGGAGTTCGAGCTCGAGGTCATGCGTGACCGGAAGGACAACGTCGTCATCGTGTGCTCGATCGAGAACTTCGATCCGATGGGGACGCACACGGGGGACTCGATCACGGTCGCTCCTGCCCAGACGCTCACCGACAAGGAATACCAGGCGATGCGGGACGCGGCGGTGGCGGTCATTCGCGCGATCGGCGTTGACACGGGGGGCTCGAACATCCAGTTCGCCGTGGATCCGCGCACGGGTCGTCAGGTCGTCATCGAAATGAACCCGCGCGTCTCGCGAAGCTCGGCGTTGGCCTCGAAGGCGACGGGATTCCCGATCGCCAAGATCGCGGCCAAGCTGGCGGTCGGCTACACCTTGGATGAGATCCCGAACGACATCACGCGCGAGACCCCCGCATGCTTCGAGCCAACGATCGATTACGTCGTCACCAAGATTCCGCGTTTCACCTTCGAGAAGTTTCCGCAGGCGAGCGATCGCCTGGGACCGCAGATGAAGTCGGTCGGGGAAGTCATGGCGATCGGGCGGACATTTCGCGAGTCGCTGCAGAAGGCCCTCCGGTCGCTCGAGATCGGGAGCGCGGGCTTCGAGCCACGCGCCGGCCTGAGCGCCCGAGAGCTGGAAGAACGGCTCAGACTGCCCAACGCCGATCGGCTGTGGGTCGTGGGGGAGGCCGTGCGCCGGGGGATGAGCGTGGAGCGGCTCGCCGCGCTGACGGGCATCGACCCCTGGTTTCTCGAGCACGTGCGGGACATCGTGCTCGAGGAGAGGGCGGTCAGCGGCGTACCGCTCGCGGCGCTCGGCGCAGAGCGGCTGCGAGCGCTCAAGCAGCATGGCTTCTCCGATGCGCGTCTCGCTGCGCTCTGCGGGAGCAGCGAGGCGGGAGTGCGTGCGGAGCGCGAGCGACAGGGGATCGCGCCGGTGTACAAGACGGTCGACACCTGCGCCGCGGAGTTCGAGGCCTTCACGCCGTACCTCTACTCGACCTACGAAAACGGCGAGTGCGAGGCACGGCCCTCGTTGCGGCGAAAGATCCTGATCCTCGGCGGGGGCCCGAACCGGATCGGTCAGGGCATCGAGTTCGACTACTGTTGCGTGCACGCAGCGCTGGCGCTGCGCGAGGACGGCTTCGAGACCATCATGGTCAACTGCAACCCGGAGACCGTCAGCACGGACTACGATACCGTGGACAAGCTGTACTTCGAGCCGCTCACGCTCGAGGACGTGCTGGCGATCGTGGCCCGGGAGCGCCCGGAGGGCGTGATCGTGCAGTTCGGCGGGCAGACGCCGCTCAAGCTCGCGGTGCCACTCGCTGCTGCCGGGGTGCCGATTATCGGCACGAGCCCGGATGCTATCGACCGGGCGGAAGACCGGGAACGCTTCGAGGGTGTGCTGTCGAAGCTCGATCTGCGGCGCCCGCCCAACGGCATCGCGCGTGCTCCCGAGGAGGCCGTTCGCATCGCCAGCGAACTCGGCTATCCGGTGCTCGTGCGTCCATCCTACGTTCTCGGCGGCCGCGCCATGGAAATCGTGTACGATGCCGAGAGCCTGCGGGAGTACATGGCGCGCGCCGTCCACGCCTCGCCCGAACACCCGGTCCTGATCGACCGCTTCCTCGAGGATGCCATCGAAGTCGATGTCGACTGTGTCGCCGATGGACGCGAGGTCGTCATCGGCGGGATCATGGAGCATATCGAGCGCGCCGGCGTCCATTCGGGCGACAGCGCGTGCTCGCTGCCGCCGTATTCGATCGACGCGGCCGTCCAGGACGAGATCCGGCGCCAGACGGTGGCGCTGGCCCGCGAGCTCGGGGTGATCGGGTTGATGAACGTGCAGTTCGCCGTCAAGGACCGCGTCGTCTACGTGCTCGAGGTCAATCCCCGGGCCAGCCGGACGGTGCCCTTCGTGTCCAAGGCCACCGGCCGGCCGCTGGCGAAGATCGCCGTCCGGTGCATGACCGGCCGAAGCCTGGCTGCGCAGGGCGTGACGCGCGAGCTGGTGCCGGCACACGTGAGCGTCAAGGAATCCGTCTTTCCCTTCATCAAGTTCCCTGGTGTCGATACGGTCCTCGGCCCGGAGATGAAGTCCACCGGCGAGGTCATGGGGATCGATCGAAGCTTCGGAGCCGCATTCGCGAAGGCGCAGATCGCGGCCGGGACGGTGCTGCCCCGGGCGGGTCGCGTCTTTCTCTCGGTGCCGGCTGCGGCGTACGAGGCGGTGACGCCGATCGCCCGCCGACTGGCCGGTGCCGGCCTGCAGCTTCTGGCCACGCGGGGCACGGCAGCACATCTGCGCAGCCGGGGGCTGCAGGTCGAGGCGATCAACAAGGTACACGAGGGGAGTCCGCACGTCGTCGACGCCATCCAGCGTGGCGACGTGGCCCTGGTCATCAATACGCCCGTCGGGCTGGAATCCTTCCGGGACTCGTTCCCGATCCGACGGACGGCGCTCGAATGCCGCGTACCGTACTTCACGACGCTGGCTGCCGCCGCGGCGGCAGCAGCGGCCATCGAGCTGATGCAACAGCGGGCATTCAGCGTGCTGCCGCTCCAGGACTATTACCAGGAGATGGCCGGGGCATGAGCCAGCAGGCGGCGTCGCTCGCCGCGCTGCTGCAGGCGCTCGCGCCTCCACTCGACTGGCTGGCCGCTTCGGGCTTTCGGCAGGCGGCACGGACGCGTCTCCCGCTGCGCGTGCTGCGCGAGCGTCTCGGCGCGGCACGGGCGGGCGCGACGGGAACGCTCGCAGCGGTGCTGAGCGAGCTGGACGAGATGCTCGCGGCGCTCGATGCGGTCGCGGGCGCGGAGCGGACGGCGTTGCTGCGGCGGGCACACGATCTCCTTCCCGCGTTGCGGGCCGCGGCGGGAGAGACGGCCGCTGCGCCCTCGCCAGTGCCGCGGGAGGAGACCGCCGGGGAGTTCTCGCGGGTGCTGAGCGCGCCGGTGGCGGTGCTGCCCGGGATCGGGCCTCGGCGCGCAGCGCTGCTCGGGCGCTTTGGCCTGACGACGATCGAGGACGTCCTGTACCATCTGCCCTTTCGCTACGAGGACCGCCGTCGCCGTCTGCCCCTGGGAGCCCTGCGCCCGGGCGACGAGGTGACCACGGAGGGGGTGGTCGTCGAGCTGCGCTCGGGGGGGGGCGGCCGGCGAGGTCGGACCGTGCTCGAAGTCGTCCTGCGGGACGGTAACGGGGCCCTGGTCCTCGTCTGGTTCCATCAGGGCCAGTGGTTCGCCAGGCGATTGCCGCTCGGTCGGCGGGTGGCTGTCTACGGGCGGGTCGAGGCTCCCCTCGGGTACGGACCATACCGCATGGTTCACCCCGACGTGGTCGTGCTCGAGGGCGAGGAGGCCGCAGGACGGATGTGCGCGCTCGTCCCGGTCTACGAGAAGCCGGGCGGCATGCACGCATCCCAGATGCGCCGGGTGGTCGAGGCGGCGGTCGAGGCCTTCGTGGACCGGGTCCCGACGGCAATCCCGGCGGCGATCGCCGCGCGGCAGGGCCTCGTCGAGCCGCGATACGCACTGCGCTATCTCCATCGCCCGCCGGACGAGGCCGATCTCGAGTCCCTGAACGCGGGGCGGTCGATCGCGCATCGCACGCTCGCCTTCGAGGAGCTCTTTTTTCTCCAGCTCGGGCTGGCCTTGCGGCGTGCGGCCGCTGGCCGCGCGGAAGGCACGGCCTTCGCTCCGGCAGGGGCGCTCGTGGCGCGACTGCGTGCGGACCTCCCGTTTCGCCCGACCGGGGCGCAAGAGCGAGCCTTTGCCGAGATCGCCACGGACCTCGCGGCACCGCATCCGATGCGGCGCCTCCTGCAAGGAGACGTTGGCAGTGGCAAGACCCTGGTCGCCCTCATGGCGGGCCTGGTCGTGATCGAGTGCGGGCATCAGGTGGCGCTCATGGCGCCAACGGAGCTCCTCGCCGAGCAGCATCATGCGGCGGTGCAGCCCCTTCTCGCCCGCCTGGGCGTGGAGTCCGTCCTTTTGACGGGCGCGGTGCGGGGGCGGCAGCGCCAGCATGCGCTCGCGGCGATTGCCGATGGGCGCGGGGCCTTCGTGGTCGGGACCCAGGCCCTGATCCAGGAAGCGGTGACCTTCGCCCGGCTCGGACTGGCGATCGTCGACGAACAGCATCGTTTCGGGGTCCTGCAGCGCGCGGCGCTCCAACGCCACGGGCCCGCGGTCGACGTCCTGGTGATGAGTGCCACGCCGATCCCGCGCACCCTGGCCCTCACCTTGTACGGGGATCTCGCGGTCTCGACGCTCGACGAGGTGCCACCGGGACGCACACCGATTGCGACGCAGGTGATCGCGGAAGCGGAGCGGGGCCGGGCCCACGCGCGCATCCGCGAGGAAGTTGCCGCGGGTCATCAGGCGTATGTGGTCTACCCGGTCGTCGAGGAATCCGAGAGCAGCCGTCTCAAGGCTGCTGTCACGATGGCGCGCGAGCTGGCGACGGGCCCGCTCGCCGGGCTGCGCGTCGGCCTCGTGCACGGACGTATGAAGGCCGAGGCCAAGGACAGCATCATGCGTCGCTTCAAGGCGGGAGAGTTCGACGTGCTCGTCGCAACGACGGTGATCGAGGTGGGGATCGACGTGCCGAATGCGACTGCGATGGTCGTGGAGCATGCGGAGCGCTTCGGATTGGCACAGCTCCATCAGCTGCGAGGCCGGGTCGGGCGGGGGGTGGCCCCGAGTCACTGTTTGTTCGTCGTCGGGCCGGAAGCCGCTGGCGACGCCTGGGAGCGGCTGCGCACGCTCGAGCGCACGACCGACGGCTTCGCCATTGCCGAGGCCGATCTCGAGCTCAGGGGGCCCGGGGATTTCCTGGGAACCCGACAGGCCGGGCTGCCGCCGTTTCGCGTGGCGAACCTCCTGCGCGATACCGCGCTGTTGCGCTGTGCCCGCGAGGAGGCCCTCGCCTGGCTCGAGCGTGATCCTGATCTCAACGCCGCAGATTCGCGGCCGGTCCGCGCCATGCTGCGGCATCGCTGGGGAGGGAGGCTGGCCCTCGCCGGCGTGGGCTGAGCGCCGGGCGCTGGCCGCTGCAAGGCGAATCGAGTATGGCTCGGCACCCGATGGTCTGGCCTGCGCTCCTCGTCCTCCTCGCGGTCGTCGCGTGCGGAGACGGTCCGGTGGATGGCCCTGCGCGCGGCGGGGAGAGGGGGACAGCCGCAGCGGATGCAGGGCGGCTCGACGAGGCTGCCCGGCGTGCGATGGTGGAGATGCTCCGGACCGCGCCGGCGACCGACCGGCGCCTGTGGCTCGTCGTTGCACCTGGCCGCCAGGAGGCGAGTACGCTCGCAGCCGATCTCGAAGCGGTGTTCGAGGACGCGGGGTGGACGCCGCTGCGACAGCCCCTTCGGGGCATGACGCTCAAGCCCGGTCCGATCCGCATTCTCGTCGGCGACGAGGAGGAGCCGCCGAGTGTCGATGCGATTCGCCGTGCCCTGGCGGCCGGGGGGTTGGAGACGCAGACCGGGCGAGGATACCGCGCCTTTTACGAAGAGCGGAAGCGGGAGAATCCGGCCTGGGTCGGTGTGCCCATGGCCCCTGACCAGCCGTTTCTCGTGGTCATCGCGGGGCCGCCGCCCCCGGACTCGTGAGCCGTCACGCGGGCTCCTGCTGCGTCAGGCAGTGGAGGGTGCCGAGACCGAGCACGAGGTCGCTCGCATGGATCCCGACCACGGGTCGATCCGGAAAGCAGCCAGCGAGAATGCCGAGCGCGTGACGATCGTTCGGGTCGTCGAAGGTGGGGACGAGGACCGCGGCATTCGCAATGTAGAAATTCGCATAACTGGCTGGGAGACGCTGGCCGTCGAAGTATCGGGGCGCTGGCGAGGGGAGCTCGACGATTCGCAGCGGTCGCCCGGCCTGGTCCGTGCTGGCGCGGAGGCGGCGGAGGTTCTCGCGCAGGACGGGGTAGTTCTCGTCAGCGCGCTCGTCCGCGACGGCGATGGCGACGGTGCGGGCATCGGTGAAGCGTGCCAGGTCGTCGACATGGCCATGCGTATCGTCTCCGGCGATCCCCGCACCGAGCCAGACGATGGTGGTTGCGCCGAGAAAGCGGCCGAGGAGACGCTCGAGGCGCGCGCGACCCAGCCCCGGGTTCCTGGCCTGTTCGGGCGAGAGCAGACACTGCTCGGTGGTGAGGAGCGTGCCCCGGCCGTTCACCTCGACGGCCCCACCCTCGAGCACCACGTGGTGTCGGCGGCCGCGCAGGGTCGTCGAGGGCGTCCAGCAGGGCAGGGCCGTCCGGGCAGCGATGGACTTCGCGACCGCGGCGTCCCGGCGGTGATTCGCGTAGCGGGCCCAGCCAGTGAAACGCCAGGCGACCAGCGCTCGCGCGCCGTCGGCACGACGCAGCCACAGCGGGCAGTAGTCGCGCGTCCAGGAACGGTCGGTCGGGATGTGCCAGAACTCCACGGCGCTGGTGTCGACGCCGCTGCGGTCGAGCATCCGTCGCGCCTGGCGCTCGGCGCGGCCGTCGTTGACCAGCAGCCGTACGCGCTCGCCGCGCACCAGGTAGCGGATGATCTCCACGTACACCCAGCGCACCGCCTCGAGCTTGCCGGGCGCGGGCCAGTCCGTCCGCTCGTGAGGCCAGGCCAGCCAGGTGGCGGCATGGCGCTCCCATTCGGCAGGCATGCGGAAGCCAGCTGCCGCGGGGCTCGCAGCGAGCGGGGTGGTCACGGGTCGCGGAGGCGGCGGGTGAGCTCGGCGTACGCATCGATGCGGCGATCGCGGAGAAACGGCCAGTGGCGCCGCGTCTCCTCCTGGAGCCGTGGATCGATCTCTGCGACCAGCACCGCTTCGGCGTCGCAGGGAGCTTCGGCGAGGACACGGCCGAACGGGTCGCACACGAAGGACGCTCCCCAAAAGTCGAGCCCGGCATCGGGTGCGCCTTCGTGTCCCACGCGGTTCACAGCCGCGACGAACACGCCGTTGGCGATGGCATGCGCCCGCTGCACCGTCCGCCAGGCATCGAGCTGCGCGTCGCCCGCATCCCTCCGCTCGCTCGGGTGCCACCCGATCGCCGTCGGATAGAGGAGAATCGCCGCGCCGGCCAGCGCGGCGAGGCGGGCCGCCTCCGGGAACCACTGATCCCAGCAGACCAGCGGGGCGACCTTGGCCACCGGCGTCGCGATGGCGGGGAAGCCGAGGTCACCCGGGGCGAAGTAAAACTTCTCGTAGTAGAGGGGATCGTCGGGGATGTGCATCTTGCGGTAGCGACCGTGCTCGGTGCCGTCCGGGCCCAGCACGACGGCCGTGTTGTGGTAGAGCCCGGGCGCGCGCCGTTCGAAGACAGAGACCACCAGCGTGACGCGGAGCTCCGCGGCCAGCGCTCCGAGGACCGTCGTGGTCGGGCCGGGGATTGGCTCGGCGAGGTCGAAGCAGGCGGCGTCCTCGCGCTGGCAGAAATAGTGCGTGCGAAACAGCTCGGGGAGACAGACGAGGGTGGCACCGCGCCCCGCCGCCTCGCGGATGCCCTGCACCGCGCGCGCGAGGTTGCGGTCCGGATCGTCGGTCATGCGCATCTGGACACAAGCGAGACGAAAGCTGCGAGCGGGGCCGACCATCAGCGCGAGCGGACAGTGCCGAGCCGGCACGGGGGAGTCAATCGACGCTCCTGCGCCGCCGCGCTTCCGACGCCCAGCGGTTCATGCTCAAGTATCGGCGGGAGGCCGGAGATGGATCTGAGCTACACTCCAGAAGAAGAGGCGTTCCGTGCCCGAGTGCGCCGCTGGCTGAGCACGAACCTTCCGCCGCGGGGAGCGCTGCACGACAGCCTGGAGGCCATGAAAGCCTGGCAGCGGGCGCTGCATGCGGCGGGTTTTCTCGCCGTCGCCTGGCCGCGGGAATACGGAGGCGCGGGTCTCTCCGACATGGAGCAGGCGATCCTCAACGAGGAGCTCGCTCGGGCCAAGGCGCCGCCGGTCGTGAATGCGATGGCGATCTGGTGGGTCGGACCCGCGATCATGCGCTACGGGACCGAGGCGCAGAAGCAGCGCTTCATTCCGCCCATGCTGACTGCCGAGGAAATCTGGGCCACGGGCTACTCCGAGCCCTCCTCCGGGTCGGATATGGCGGCTGCACGGACCTTCGCGCGGCGCGAGGGCGACCATTACGTGGTCAACGGGCAGAAGATCTGGACCACCTTGGCGCACATCGCCGACTGGTACTTCTGTCTGGTCCGCACCTCGACCGAGAACAAGTGGGGCGGGCTTTCGGTGCTGCTCATCGACATGCGCAGCCCCGGCATCACGATCCGGCCCATCCGGCAGATCGACGGCGGAGCGGAGTTCAACGAGGTGTTCCTGACGGACGTGCGCGTGCCGGTCGGGAACCTGCTCGGCCGGGAGGGACAGGGATGGGAGATCGTGTCGTCCGCCCTCGTCAACGAGCGCAACGGGATCGCCGGGTCGATCCGCATCGATCAGACCTTCGAATGGCTCCTCGAGACAGCGCGGAGCCGCGGCTCCACGGCCGACCCGCGGATGCGCCAACGGCTGGCCGAGCTGGCGATCAAGGGGCAGATCATGAAATGCGCAGGGCTCCGCACGCTGACCGACACCCTGCGGCAGCGGATCAACCCGCACCTCTCGGCCGCGATGAAGCTCATGGGGACGAGCCTGACGCAGGAGTTCTCCGAGACCGCGATGGAGGTGTTGGGCCCCTATGCGGCGCTCATGCACGACAGTCACGCACCCTCGGAAGGCCGCTGGGCGCGCCAGTATCTCTACGATCGCTCGATGACCATCGCGGGCGGAACGAGCGAGGTGCAGCGCAACATCGTCGCCCAGCGCATTCTCGGGTTGCCGCGGCGCTGAGGCCTAGCGTCCGGCGACGAGGTTGACGAGCAGCCCGAGCACGAAGAGCCCCCCGGCCAGCTTGTTGTGGTAGAAGGCGAGGGCCACGTACCACAGCGGCCAGATGCGGAACCCCGGCGGGGGGGCTTCCGGCCGCGGCGCCGCGTACGCGCGGTACACCCGAACGAGGCGTGGCAGGGCGGCGCCGACGAGCAGTACGCCAGGTCCGACGCTGCCGGCGAGGACGAGACCGGCGACGATGGGATAGAAGGCCACCATCAAGGCCTGGTTCAGCCGCAGGGCCGCACGACGGCCGAGCAGGACCGGAAGCGTGTGGATATCGCGCGCCGCATCCTGCTCGAGCTTGTCGATGTGTTTCCCGATGAGCACGGTCGTGACGCTGATGGCATAGGGCAGGCTCGCGACGAGGACCCACGGCGGGATGGTCCCCGCGGTGACATAGTACGTCCCGCCGATCATCAGGGGGCCCCAGACGAGGAAGACGCCGGGCTCTCCCCACCCATGGTGTTTCAGGCGCAGCGGTGGAGCCACGTAGAAGACCGACACGAAAAGCCCGGCGAGGGCGAAGGCGACGACCGGCCAGCCGCGTTCGAGCGCGAGCACCACGAGGATGGCCAGGTCGGCCACGTTCACGGCGACGATGGCCGCGAGCAGCCCCTGGCGCGAGATCAGCCCCGAGAGCAGCGGATGCGGCGCATAGAGCGCACGGGTGTACCCCGCGGTATCGACGCCGCCCGCCGTGTCGAACCAGTCGTTGATCATGTTGTTCGCCGCGTGGGCCAGCACGAGCCCGAGGATCGCGAGCAGGCACAGATCCCACCGGGGCGCCGGGGCCGTCGCGGCTGCGAGCAGGGCCCCGATTAGCCCGGAGGTGAGGGTCATCGAGAACACGCACGCGCGGACGATGAGCAGCCAGCGCGACACCGCATCGATGGAGCGGCCTTCGCGGAGGTTCCCTTGCTGCAGGATGCAGCGCCAGTTGTCGAGGAGCTCCGCGAAGGCCGGCGGGCTCGCGCCGGCAGCCGACTGGACCCGTTCTCCCATCCCGGCGATCCTGCCGCAGGGGACGAGACGGGTCCAGGGCGTGCGTCATCCCGCGTGCCGGTTCAGGACCCGCCCCCGAACAGGCAGGTGCAGTCGTCCTGGCACAGGCCGTCGGGAGGACACGCCGAGCCGGGGGGATCGCATTCCTCGGGGAATTCCACCTCGCGGTTTCCGCAGATGGCCGGCGGCAAGGTGGTGGAGGTGGTCGTCGTGGAGGGCGGGAGGGTCGTGCTGGACTCGGTGGTCGAGGTCGTCGTGCTGCTGGTCGTGGTCGAGGTCGTGGTGCTGGACGTCGTGGTCGTGGTGGTGCTGGTGGTCGTGGTCGAGGTCGTCGTGGTGGACGGCAGGGTCGAGGTCGTGCCCGGGAGCACGAGCCTGCAGCGGGCATCGCAGGCGAGTCCGTCCGGGGGATCGCAGTCCTCGCCGGGCTCGACGATGCCGTTGCCGCATGCTCCACGCGAGAAGCGGGTCGAGTGGTCGCTGGAGATATCTTGCGCGACGAACTGGCCGATCCCGCGCAGGCCGCGCCCCAGGCGGAGCCGCGCCGCGGGGGCGTACAGCTCGGCGACCACGGATGAGCCCGAGCCGAGGATCACGAGCGGGCCAGCGAGGTTGATGCGGAGATCGCCTGCGATCAGCGGGGGAGCCGTCGGCCCGACGGTGGACTCGTTGCCGAGGCGCAGCATCCCCGCGATGTTCAGGATCGTGGGGGCGAGGGATTCGATTCGCACCCGCCGTCCCGTACGAAGCGAGCGCAGATCGTAGACCCCGCCGGTGAGTTGAAGGAGGCCATCGGTGCGGACGACGAGGTCGCCGTGCGCGCCGGGGGGCAGCACGAGCTGACCGCTGACGACAAGGGTCCCGCTGCCCGGTGTGGATGCCGGAAGAGGGGGAAGGGGAGCGACGAGTGGGAGGGGACCGGTCGGTAACGGACCCACGCCGCGGATCGTGGCCGGGACGAGGCCGGGCAGCACGCGGTTCGTGTACAGATCGTAGACACTCGCCTCCTTGCCCCGCACGGCATCGCCGACGACGGCCGTACCGTCGGCGAGGTAAGTGCCGCGACCGAGATTCAACCAGTAGCCGGAGGCGTCGTTGACGCCGACATGGCCGGAGTCGACTCGACCACCATTCTTGAGTGTCAGACTTCGAAGAGCAAGTAACACGTAGTCGTCAAGCTGCCGGGATGGCGCAGCGGCTGACGCGCTGGCTGCCACGGTGGCCGCAGCCATCACGATCACCGAGAGCCCTGTTCTCGAGATGCGCATACTCATCCTCCCCCACGTTCGGTGTCGTGCCGACATGGCACTCTGCAGCGCCGATGATGGCGCGGGTGCGAACGAGTTGCACGCGTCCTGTCGACGGCGACGTGTCAAAGTCGTGACACGCCCGCGTGGCATCCCGCCAGGCGCAGCGGCATCATCGAGGGCACATGCGCATCGGGTTCTTCACGGCGGGCAGCGTTGGCGCGGGGCATCTCGTGCGGGGTGTCGCGCTGGAGCGGGCGCTTCGCCGAGTGGGCTTCGGCGGGGAGTACCGGATGTTCGGGCCCGCCCTGCCGTTCGCGGCCGCGGCGCGGCTTGGCTACGAGACGGTCCCGCTCGAGGAGGGCCTGCTCCGCGACGCCGTCCGCGCGCCCGAGAGCGCCCTCGCCCGCGTGCTCTCGCGCTTCCAGCCCGACGTGCTGCTCGTCGATCTGTTCTGGGCGCCCGTCCACCACCTGCTGCCGCATTTGCGGTGTGAGGCCTGGCTGCTGGTGCGCTGCTGTCCCCGGGCGTGGTTCGGGGGCCCGCCCGACACGCGATGGGATCCGGCGCGCTTCGCACGCATCATCGGGATCGAGCCGCTGCCGCATGCGGCCATCCGCGAGCGTGTAGAACCCGTCGTCGTGTGCAATCCCGAGGAGTGTCGGCCCCCGGGGGCGCTTCGGGCGCATCTCGAGGTCCCGCCGGGCCGGCCCCTCGTGGTGGCCATGCATGCTGGGCTTCCGGGCGAGATGGCGGCGCTCGCGAAGGCGGGTGGGCATGGCGTGGTGACCTGCGACCTGTACACCGAAAGCGCCCTGTTCCCTGTGGCGGAATGGCTGCGCGACGCCGACGGCGTCTTCGCTGGGGCGGGGTACAATAGCTTCTGGGAGGCGCGCTGGCTCGGCTGGTTCGAGCGTACGGTCTTCACGCCGTTCCCGAGAGCCGTCGACAACCAAGGCTGGCGGTTGGCGACCTGCAGCACCTACCGGATGCAGCAGAATGGCGCGGACACCCTGGCCCGCTGGCTGACCTCGGGACGCTAGCGCCTCAGCGGCCCTGGAAACGCGGTTCGCGGCGCTCCAGGAAGGCGACGATGCCCTCGCGAAAATCCTCCGAGCGGGTGAGCTGCAGGAGCTGCATGAGCACGTGATGCGAGTGCGACGCGAAGTCCTCGCTCAGGCCATGGCGGTAGAGGCGCTTGATGGCCTTGACGGCCAGGGGGGCGTTGGCCGCGATGCGCGCGGCCCAGCGCTGCGCCTCGGCAGCGAGCTGGTCCGCGGGCACGACCGCGTTGACGAGGCCCAGCTCGAGCGCGCGCGCGGCGGAAAGCTCCTCGCCCAGGAAGCCGATCTCGCAGGCCCGCGCCCAGCCGACGAGGCGTGGCAAGTACCAGGTTCCGCCGCTCTCGGGGACGATCCCGCGACGTGCGAATCCTGGAACGAGCCTCGCCTGGTCGCTCATGAGGCGCAGGTCGCAGCCCAGCGCGAGATCGACGCCGTAGCCGGCCGCGCTGCCATTAAGGGCACAGATGACCGGGACCTCCACCTCGTGCAGGATGACGGTCGGCAGGTCGCGGGTGCTCCAGTGCACGGTGCCGCCGCCGAGGAGAGCGCCGCCGATCCCCTTGCCCTCGGCCGCATCTTTGAGATCCATGCCGGCGCAGAATCCGCGCCCGGCCCCTGTGAGGATGACGACCCGGATGGCGGGGTCGCGGTCGGCCTCGGCGAGACGGTGTCCGAGCAGCTCGAGCATCTCGACACTGATCGCATTCCTCCGCTCGGGCCGATTCAGGGTAATCGTCGCGATGTGGTTGGCCACCTCGTAGAGCAGATCCGGCATGGGCTGCTCCTCCCACGCGTCAGGGACAGTGGCAAGGGGAGCCGGCGCCAGCGTCCCCCGCGAGACGCGCGCTTGCAGGACGACCGGTGCCGGGTTAGCCGGATCGGAAAGAGCATGGACACCGAGGAGACCGTCGAGGTCGTCTGCCTGGATGCGGGGAACACGCTCGTGGGCATGCGATTCGAGCGTATTGCCGCGTTGCTCGCCCGCGTGGGCATTTGGACGAGCGCGGCGGCGCTCGAGCGGGCCGAGGCACGGGCGCGGCCAGTCGTATCCCAGCACCTCGCCGGTGGTCGCTCGAGCGAGGATAGCGATACGGGAGCCGTACAGGTGCGCTGCGTGCTCGAGGGGATCGGCGTCCCCGCGGCCGTCGCCGCCGCGCAGGCTCCACAGCTCGCACGGCGCATCCGGGCAGAGCTTCCCTCGCGCCGGCTGTGGACGCGGGTGCTGCCGGGGGTCCCCGCAGCGTTGCAGCTGCTCCGGACGGTGGGGCTCCGCCTGGTCGTGGTGAGCAACTCCGATGGGACGCTGGAGGCGCTCCTCGAGGACGTCGGCCTGCGCGGTCTCGTGGACGAGGTGATCGATTCGGCCGTGGTCGGGGTGGAGAAGCCGCATCCCGCCATCTGGACGACGGTGCTCGCGGACCTCGGTGTGCCGCCGGCGCGAGCGATTCACGTCGGCGATCTGTACGCGGTCGACGTCGCCGGGGCCCGCGCGGCCGGCCTGGAGGCCGTGCTGCTCGATCCCTTCGGCGACTGGGGCGAAACCGATTGTCCGCGGCTGCCGGATCTGGCGGCGTTCGCCCGGGCGTTCGCCGCAGGGGGGGCAGCGCCACGAGGGGAGACGCAGCGATGCAAGCTGGGGAGCTGAGGTGGAGACGCGACGACGATGTGCTGCGGGGCTGGCTCGTCCGCCCGGAGGAACAGGGCGCGCCCGCACTCGTGCTCGTGCCCGACGTGCGGGGGCTGTCGGAGCATTATCGGGACGTCGCGCGGCGCTTCGCCGCGGCTGGATTCACTACGCTGGCTGTGGATCTCTACAGCCGCGAGGGGACGCCGGAGCTTCCCGACATGGAGGCGGTCGGGCGGTGGATCCAGAGCTTGTCCGACCGCCGGGTGCTCGCCGACCTCGAATCGGCCGTCGCGGTGCTCGCGCGCGAGAGCCCGCGGGTGGGGATCACGGGGTTTTGCCTGGGCGGGCAGTACGCCTTCATGGCGGCGTGTCGCGTCGCTGGCCTGGCAGCGGCCGTGTCGTGGTACGGGATGCTGCGCAGCGAAGGGCCGCGGGCCCTCAAGCCCGAGAGCCCGCTCGAGATGGCGCCACGGCTGGGATGCCCATGGCTCGGGCTCTACGGGGAGGACGACCCGCTCGTCCCGGCGGCGGATCTCGCGGCCCTCCGCGCGATTCTCGAACGCGAGGGCAAGACGTTCGAGATCCTGACCTACCCCGGCGCCGGTCACGCCTTCTACAACGACACGCGGCCCGAGGCCTACCGACCGGCGGCCGCCGCCGATGCGTTCGGCCGTGCGGTGGCCTTCTTGCGCCGCCATCTGGCGATGGTTTGACCGGTTTGCGGTGATTGCCTAGAAGGCCGGCGGCCCGAGGGAGGCGCGCGCTCGCCGGGTACGCAGATGGAATTTCCACGGGTGAAGCGGCTTCCGCCGTACGTGTTCAACGTCATCGGCGACCTCAAGCAGGTGGCACGCCGAGCAGGCGAGGACATCGTCGACCTGTCGATGGGAAATCCGGACGGCCCCACGCCTCGGCACGTGGTCGAGAGTCTCGTCGAGGCCGCCCGCAAGCCGCAGAACCACCGCTACTCGGTCTCGCGAGGGATCTTCAAGCTGCGTCTCGCCATCTGCGACTGGTATCGCCAACGGTACCAGGTGGCACTGGACCCCGAGAGCGAGGCGATCGTCACGATCGGGTCGAAGGAGGGCATCGGGCACCTCGCGCTGGCGATGCTCGGCCCCGGCGACGTGGTCTTCTGTCCCAACCCCACCTATCCCATTCACCAGTATTCGGTGATCATCGCAGGTGGCGATCTGCGCTCGATCCCGCTGCTCCCCGGCACCGATTTCTTCGGCCTGCTCGAGGAGGCTGTGCGGATGACCTGGCCGCGCCCGAAGTTGCTGATCGTGAATTTTCCCGCCAATCCGACGACGGCCGTCGTCGAGCTGGAGTTCTTCCGTCGGCTGGTCGCATTCGCGCGAGAATGCGGATGCCGGATCGTGCACGATCTCGCGTATGCCGACCTGTGCTTCGATGGCTATCGGGCGCCATCGCTGCTCGAGGTCCCCGAGGCACGCGAGGTCGGCGTCGAGTTCTTCACCCTCTCGAAGAGCTACAACATGCCGGGATGGCGCATCGGCTTCATGGTGGGCAATGCGGAAATGGTCGCCGCCCTGGCACGCATCAAAAGCTACCTCGACTACGGCACCTTCCAGCCCCTGCAGATCGCTGCCTGGCACGCACTGACGGGACCGCAGCACTACGTGGACGAGATCCGCGAGGGGTATCGCAGACGTCGCGATGTGCTTTGCGACGGGCTTGCCCGCGCCGGCTGGAACGTTCCGCGGCCGCGAGCGACCATGTTCGTGTGGGCGGAGATTCCGGACGAGTTCAAGCCCTTGGGGTCGCTCGAGTTCGCCAAGCTGTTGCTGCGGGAGGGCAAGGTCGCCGTGTCCCCCGGCATCGGCTTCGGCGAGTGCGGCGATCACTACGTCCGTTTCGCGCTGATCGAGAACGAGCAACGGCTTCGCCAAGCGATTCGAGGGATCCGCCGCGTGCTCGGAGGGCGTGGCCCCAGCAGGGGAGATGCGGCGGAGGAGGAGCTACGATGACGGTGAAGCCCCTCCAGGTGGGGCTGATCGGCTTTGGCACGATCGGCACCGGGGTGGCGCGGCTGCTCCGGACGCACCGGCGCGAGATCGCCAGGCGGGCAGGACGCCCCATCGTCCTCGCGACGATCGCCGACCTGGACGTGACGACCGACCGGGGGATTCGCCTGGGGCGGACGAAGCTCACGAGCGATGTCCGCGCCGTGCTCGAGGATCCGGCCATCGAGGTGGTGATCGAGCTCATCGGGGGCTACGAGCCAGCGCGGAAATACGTGCTCCAGGCGATTCGCGCGGGCAAGGATGTGGTTACGGCGAACAAGGCGTTGCTCGCAGTGCACGGCGAGGAAATCGTCGCGGCGGCGGAGCGGCACGGCGTGCGTCTCGGCTTCGAGGCCAGCGTCGGCGGGGGGATCCCGATCGTCCGTGCCCTGCGCGAGAGTCTCGCGGGGGACCGGACGGCGGCGGTGTACGGGATCGTCAACGGGACCTGTAACCACATCCTCACGACGATGAGCCGCGAGGGCCGAGGCTTCGGGGAGGTTCTCGCGGAAGCTCAGCGCCTCGGCCTGGCGGAGGCGAATCCGGCGATGGACGTGGACGGCGTCGACTCGGCGCACAAGCTCGCCATCCTGACTGCCCTGGCCTTCGGGGTGCGGCCGCGCGTCGCGGACATTCCGACCGAGGGCATCCGTCACATCGAGGCCGTGGACATCGCCTTCGCCGGCGAGCTCGGCTACACGATCAAGTTGCTGGCCATTGCCAAGGACCACGGCGATGCCGTTGAGGCGCGCGTTCATCCGACCATGATTCCGCGGGAGCACCTGCTGGCCGACGTCGGCGGCAACTTCAACGCCCTGCTGCTGCGCGGCGCGGCACTGGGCCCGCACCTGTACTACGGGCAGGGGGCAGGGTCCTTGCCGACAGCCACGGCAGTCGTCGCGGATCTGGTGGCCATCTCGCGGGACCGTGCCGTGGGGTCGGCGGTCCGGGTGCCGCCCTGGGGGATGCCGCAGGCGACCCTGCGTGATGTTCGGGTGCTCGGGCTCGCCGACCTGGAGAGCGAATACTATCTGCGGGTCATGGCGCTCGACCGTCCCGGGGTGCTGGCGCGGATCGCTGGCGTGTTGGGGCGCTTCGACATAAGCATCGCGGCGGTGATCCAGCGCGAGCGCCGGGCGGGCACCAGTGTGCCGGTGGTGATTCGGACCCATCATGCCCGCGAGCGTAACGTGGTCCGCGCACTCTCCGCGCTCGATGCTCTCGAGGTCGTTCGGGGGCGCCCCGTCTGCGTGCGGATCGAGGAGGAGCCGGGGTGAGCGGCGACATGGGCTGGAACGGCCTCATCGCCCACTACCGCCGTTGGCTCCCCATTCGGGCAGAGGACTGCCCGGTGACCCTGAACGAGGGGAACACGCCGCTGCTGCGCGCCTACCGACTCGGGGCGCGCGTCTGTCCCGGGATCGCGCTCTACCTCAAGTGCGAAGGGCAGAACCCGACCGGGTCGTTCAAGGATCGAGGCATGACGGTGGCCGTAACCCGCGCGCTGGCCGAGGGCGCGGAGGCCGTCATTTGTGCATCGACGGGCAACACCTCCGCGTCGGCGGCCGCCTACGCGGCTCGCGCCGGGATGCGCGCCTACGTGGTCGTGCCGCAGGGGAAGATCGCGCTCGGCAAGCTCTCCCAGGCGGTAGTGCACGGCGCGCGCGTCCTGCAGATCCAGGGGAACTTCGACGAGGCGCTTCGCCTGGTCCGCGATGTCAAGGAACGGTATCCGACGCGTCTCGCCCTGGTGAACTCTCTCAATCCTGACCGGATCGAAGGGCAGAAAACGGCGGCATTCGAGATCTGTGACGTGCTCGGTCGTGCCCCGGATTATCACCTGCTGCCCGTAGGGAACGCCGGAAACATCACCGCCTACTGGCGGGGGTATTGCGAATACCAGGCTGCGGGCCACGTGAGCTCGCGGCCGCGGATGATGGGCTGGCAGGCTGCGGGAGCCGCTCCCCTGGTTCAGGGCCGTCCCGTGGAGTCGCCCCAGACAGTGGCCACGGCGATCCGCATCGGGAATCCTGCCAGCTGGGCGGGGGCGATCCAGGCGCGGGACGAATCGGGAGGCACGATCGAGGCGGTGAGCGACGAAGACATCCTCGAGGCCTATCGCCTCCTTGCGCGCACCGAAGGCGTCTTCGCGGAGCCCGCGTCGGCGATCAGCGTCGCGGGAGCGCTCCGCATGGGCGCGCGCGGCCAGCTCCGTGCCGGCGACGTGGTCGTCTGCACGCTGACGGGCCACGGTCTCAAAGATCCCGATACCGCCATCGCGAGCTCGGAGCCGGCATGGTCCATTCCCGTCGATCTGCAGCGTCTGGCCGAGGCGCTGGAGCTCGGGTGAGGGTGCAGGGCAGATGAAGTGCATCGTGCTCCAGGCCGACGGCGTCAGCGACGAACCGCTGCCTGGCCTCGGCGGCAAGACGCCGCTCGAGGCGGCGCGCACGCCGCACCTCGACGCCATGGCGAGCCGCGGGATTCTCGGGCTGGCCCGCATGATTCCCCCCGGCGTGAGTCCCGATGGCGAGGCGGGAAGTCTGGCAGTGCTCGGCTACGATCCGGCACGGCATCGGCTCGGATGTGCCCCCCTCGAAGCAATCGCCCACGGGATTCCGTTGAGGCCGGGCGACGTCGCGTTCCGCTTGCAGCTCGTGACGGTGGAGCTCGGCGACGATGGCAGCGAGTTCCTGAGCGATCCCACGGGCGGACAGCCGACGGCGGAGGAGGCCCGCTGGATCGTGGCCGATCTGGCGCGAGCGCTCGGCGATGGCGCGACCGACGTCTGGCAGGGCAGTGGCTATCGTCATGGCTTGCTCTGGCGAGGAGGGGAAGCGGGCATGCGCACGGTGTCGCCCCATGCCATCGTGGGCAAATCGGTCGCCGCGGCGCTCCCTGTCGGTCCTGGTGCCGAACGACTGCGCGAAACCATGCGCGTGGCCCGCGATGTGCTCGAGATGCACCCGGTCTGCGCGGCCCGGCGGGCGGCTGGTCGGCCCGGTCCCAACGCCATCTGGCTGTGGGGACAAGGCGGCGTGCCGCAGCTGCCGCCCTTTCACGAGCGCTTCCCGCTCCGGGGGAGGCTGCTGGCGGCGCGCGACCTCCCTCGCGGCCTCGGGCAGCTCGCCGGGCTGGAGGTCCGGGAGGTTCCGGAGGAGATCGGTGGAGAGCCCGGACTCGTCGCAGCGGCGCTGGAAGCCGTCGACGCCCGAGACTTCGTGCTGGTGCACTGGGCCATCGCCGACGAGATGGGCCACCTCGGCGATCCGCTCGAAAAGGTGACGAGTCTTGAGCGCTTCGACGCCGAAATCGTCGGCCCGTTGCTGGAAGCCCTCGCCGCGCGCGGCGGGGCGTGGCGTCTCGCGGTCGTCCCTGGGCACGCCACGCCCTGCGGACTCCGCGGCCATTCCATGGACCCCGTTCCCTTCGTCGTGGCGGTGGCGGGCGACGAGGCGCGTGGGCGGGCGCAGAAGCGCGGGTACCAGGAGCGCGATGCGCGCGAGGTCGGCATCTTCGTTGGTGACGGCCACACGCTCATCGAGCGTCTGCTCCGTGCATAGGAGTCGCCGGATGGAACGCAACCTGGCAATGGATGTCGTGCGGGTGACGGAGGCCGCGGCGCTCGCGTCCGCACGCCACATGGGCCGCGGGGACGAGGTGGCAGCGGACACCGCGGCCGTCGAGGCGATGCGCAAGGCCTTCGACGTCATTGGCATCGATGGCACGATCGTGATCGGCGAGGGGCCCGAGGACGCCATTGCGATGCTGTACGTTGGCGAGCGCGTCGGAACCGGCCAGGGTCCGCCGTGCGACGTCGCGCTCGACGCCATCGAGGGGGCGACCACCTGCGCCACCGGCGGGTACAACGCCCTGTCGGCCATCGCGCTGGCGGATCCTGGATCGCTGCTGCGTGTGCCGGATACCTACATGGAGAAGATCGCCTGTGGTCCGGAGGGGGTGGGGGTCATCGACATCGATCGGGGCCCGACGGAGAACCTCCACGCGCTGGCCGAGGCCAAGGGGGTCTACGTGGAGGATCTCACCGTGATCATTCTCGATCGGCCGCGCCACGAAAAGCTCATCGAGGAGGTGCGCCGCGCAGGGGCCCGCATCAAGCTCATCAGCGATGGCGATGTGTCGGCGGCCCTGGCCACGACCGATCCCGAAACAGGCATCGATATCATGATGGGCACGGGGCGCGCGCCCCAGGGCATCATCGCGGCTGCTGCCCTGCGCTGTCTCGGAGGTGAAATGCAGGCGCGGCTGCGACCGCGCAACGAGTTCGAAGCAGGACAGTGCCGCGCGCTCGGCATCTTCGATCTGCAGCGGAAGTACACCCTGGAGCAGCTGGCCAGTGGCAACGTGATGTTCGCGGCGACGGGCGTCACGCCGGGCGACTACCTCACGGGTGTTCGCTACGTGAAAGGGGGGGCGGTGACCGCCTCGGTGGTGATGCGGTCGGTGACGCGGACGGTGCGCTTCATCCAGGCGCATCACCGCTTCCATCGGACCCCGCAATACTGAGCGCAGGCGTGGCGTCGATCCCCCGAGCGGAGTATGGAGGAGCGCAGGACGCGGCCAGCAGCGAGACGACCGATGACCAAGCAGGAGTGGCTCGACCAGGTGTACCGCGGCACGGCGGAGCGCCCTGTGCGCTTCTCCACGGTGTCCGACATGGAGGTGGACCCGCTCTACACCCCTGACGACCTCGCGAACGGCGACGCGCTCGCACGCATCGGCTGGCCGGGGATGTATCCGTATACGCGGGGTGTCTACCCGAGCATGTATCGGGGGAAGCCGTGGACCATGCGCCAGTTCGCGGGATTCGGCACGGCGGACGACACGAATGCCCGCTTTCACTATCTCCTCGAGCAGGGCCAGACCGGGTTGTCCACGGCCTTCGACATGCCGACGCTCATGGGCTACGACGCGGACCATCCGCGGGCACGGGGGGAGGTCGGCCGCGAGGGGGTCGCGGTCTCGACCCTCGACGACGTCCGGCGCCTCTTTCGCGGCATCGATCTGTCGCGGGTGACGACCTCGATGACCGTGAACTGCACGGCCAGCGTGCTGCTCGCGATGTACCTCGCGGTCGCCGACGAGCAGGGGGTGCCCTGGGCCCGTCTCGGCGGCACGATCCAGAACGACATGCTGAAGGAGTTTATCGCACAGCGCGAGTGGATCAGTCCGCCGCAGCCCTCCATGCGGATCGTCGTGGACATGATCCAGTTCTGCGCGCAACGCGTGCCCCGCTGGCATCCGGTGTCGGTCAGCGGCTACCACATCCGCGAGGCGGGCTCGACCGCGGTGCAGGAGCTGGCGTTCACGCTCGCGGACGGGCTGGCCTACGTCCAGGCGACCGTCGATCGGGGACTGGCGGTCGATGCCTTCGCCCCGCGGCTGTCGTTCTTTTTCAACGTGCACAACGATTTCCTCGAGGAGATCGCCAAGCTGCGGGCGGCCCGACGCATGTGGGCCACCTACATGCGGGAGCGCTTCGGCGCGAGCGATCCCCGATCGCTGATGCTGCGCATGCACGCCCAGACGGCAGGGGCCTCGCTGACTGCGCAGCAGCCCCTCAACAATGTCGTGCGCGTGACCATTCAGGCGTTGGCTGCGGTGCTCGGCGGTGTCCAGTCGCTGCACACGAACTCGCTCGACGAGACGCTCGCCCTGCCGAGCGAGCAAGCCGTGACCGTGGCGCTGCGGACGCAGCAGATCATCGCCGAGGAAAGCGGCGTGGCGAACATCGTCGATCCGCTCGGGGGGGCCTGGGCGATCGAGGCGCTCACCGATCGCATCGAGCGCGAGGCACGAGCCTATATCGATCGCATCGACGAGCTGGGCGGTATGCTGCGCGCCATCGAGCTCGGCTATCCGCAGCGCGAGATCGCGGAGGCGGCCTGGCGCTACCAGCAGCAGGTGGAGCGCGGCGAAAAGACGATCGTCGGCGTGAACCGCTACCAGTCGGTCGAGGAGGCGCGGCCAGAGCTGCTGCGCGTCTCGGAAGCCGTCGAACGCCGCCAGGCCGAGCGGGTGCGGCAGATCAAGCGCGAGCGCAACGCGACCCGGGCGCGCGAGGCGCTGGTCCGCGTGCGCGAGGCAGCGCGTTCCGGCGAGAACCTCATGCCTCCGCTGGTCGACGCGGTGAAGTGCATGGTCACCCTTGGCGAAGTGTCCGACGTGTACCGCGAGGTGTTCGGGGAGTATCGCGATCCCGCATGGCTATGACGGCAGCGCGTCCGCTTCGCATCCTCGTCGGCAAGGTCGGCCTCGATGGTCACGATCGCGGCGTTAAGATCATCGCTCGCGCGCTCCGCGATGCCGGCTTCGAGGTCATCTATACTGGCCTGCATCAGACGCCCGAGATGATCGCCGAGGCGGCAGTCCAAGAGGATGTCGACGCCATCGGGATCTCGCTGCTCTCGGGGGCGCATCTGACCCTCTTCCCGGCAGTCCTGGCCGAGCTTCGCCAGCGGGGTGCCGAGGACATCCCGGTGTTCGGCGGCGGGATCATTCCCGACGAGGACCGGGAAGCACTGCTGCGCGCAGGCGTGGCTGCCATCTTCACGCCAGGCGCATCGACCCAGGAGATCGTGCAGTGGGTGCGGTCGCACGTGCGACCGCGAACGGAATAGCTGGGCGGGGCGGCCTCAGTCGAAGGCGCAGGCGCCCGGTCCCCGCGGATCGCCGCAGCGACCACAGGCCCCGGCGGAGGTGGCCGGCTCGGGCGCGTCGGTGGCCGTGCGGCCAACCGTCGCGGCGGACATGAGCTTGCGGAGGTCGCTGCCCGCGCAGGCGGGACAGACGGGCGTGTCTCCCGCCCGGAGCAGGAGCTCGAAGGCCGTGTGGCAGCCGAGACACTGGTATTCGTAGAGCGGCACGGATCGAGGGTGCCGCAGGCGCAGCCGCGGATCAAGAGTCAGCGGGAAGGGCACCCCAGGGAGGCAGCGGCGCATCGTCAGCCACGGCAGCAGCGAGCAGGCGGCCCAGGTGAACGCCGAGCGCCAGACCATGGCCGCCGCAACCGGCCGCGAGGAAGACGCCCTCGCGACGAGGGGCTGGAGCGAGCAGCGGGGCTTGGCGCTCCGGGAAGGCGATCGGTCCGCCCCAGCGGGCGCTGACGCCGATGTCGTGGAGGCGCGGATGGAGGCCGCGGACGCGGCCTTCGAGCCAGGCGAGCCCTTCCCGTGCCGGAGGCTCGCTCAGTCGGACGGCCTCGGGCAGGCCATCGCGAGCCCAGACCAGGCCTGCACCGAAGACGACGCGCCGGTCGCCGAGGACGCGTCCCCAGAGATACGGCCGATCGAGGGTGTAGAAGGGCCGGCCATGCCCGAGATCGATTGCCGTAAGCTGCGAGAGGGTGAGCGGCTCGGTCGCCAGGGCCAGGGTGAGGGCGACCCGGCACGGCGCCTCGTCCGGAAAGAGCCGCGAGACCCACGCGTTGACTGCCATCACGATACGCTCGCAGGAGATCGCCCCGCGCTCGGTGATGACCCGGCCTGTCTCGACGCCGAGCACGGGTGTCCGCTCGCAGAGCGTGGCCCCAGCGGCGACCGCAGCGCGCGCGAGACCGCTCAGCAGCGCCCCAGGGTCGATGGTGCCCCCCGGTTCCTGGGCGACAACGCCGAGGGGGGTGCCCGAGTCCTGCCAGCGCGGAGGATGGCCGGCGGGGGCGGGCGCGTGCCGCAGCAGGTCGCATCCCGGGAGGCGAAGCTGACAATCTGTCTCGAGTGCTGCCACCACCTCCTGCAGGGTCTCGAGAACGCGCTCCGTGCCGGGAAGCGTTCCCCACGCGGTGCCCTCGAGGACGAGACCGCCGGTCCGCCCGCTCGCGCCGCTGCCGATCTGCTCGGCCTCGAGGAGCAGGGGCCCGAGGCCTCGCCGCGCGAGATGCCAGGCGGTGGAGAGCCCCGCGACGCCACCGCCGACGATCACGACGCCCGCCGTGGCTGGCGGGCTGGCTGACGGCATCGGTGGGCTGGCGAGTCGCCACGGTGCCTCTCCCCAGAGACGCATGCCCGAGAGGATGCCACATCCCGCGGCCGGTGCATCGACCGGCGGCGGGACGCGGCGGTGGCAAGCTCGTCGGGTGCTCGTGCTCGGAGCTGATCCGCACGCTTCGGGCCGCTCGCCCCTGGACAGCGGGAGGTCGGTCGCGTACAGGCCCACGCCGGAGTCGCCGCGCGGGCGCGTTCGATACGCAGCCAGACGTCCCCCCCGGGGACAGGGCAGGCGGGAAGGAGCAGCGAATGGATTCGGCCAGAGGCCAAAGGGAGGAATTCGGTCGGTGGTGGCAGACCCGGACATCCGAGAAGAAGGAGGGGCCTACGGCGATGATCGTCGGATCGCTGCTGACGCTTATGGCGTTCCTCCTGGCGGTCACGATGGCGATGGCCTCCGATCGTTTCGACACGCGCCGCCACATCGTCCTCGCCGAGGCGAACGCCATCGGCACCCTCTACCTCCGCGCCGGCTACCTGCCGGAGCCCGCCGCGAGCCGACTGAGGGAACTGATCCGCATGTACGCACCCCTGCGCATCGCAACCAACGAGCTCGCCGAGGTCCGGGAAGGCATCACGCGTTCGGTCGAGATCCATGCCCGGCTGTGGTCGATCGCCGAAGCATTGGCCCGCAGCCAGCCCGACTCCGACGTCCTGGCTCTGTTCATCGCATCGCTGAACGAGGTGATCGATTTGCACCTAACGCGTGTCACGGCCGGCCTGTTCGCGCGGGTCCCCGAGACAATACTCGTCCTGCTGCTCGTCGGCTCGCTGCTGACGCTGACGATGGTGGGCTACAACGCCGGACTCGGTGGTCGGCGCAGTCCCCTGGCCGCGGGGATGCTGAGCGTGACCCTGGGAGCGGTCATCACGCTGGTGGTGGATCTCGACCGACCACGCGGTGGATTCCTCGTGGTGAACCAACAGCCACTGCTGGACCTCGTCCAGCAAATCGGCCAGCGGCCAGCGGCGGATCCCGCGGAGTAGGCGCCTTGCCACCAGCCGTCGTGGCCGCGCCCGGGCGCCGGCGTCCCGGCATCAGCCTCGGACCGGCCCCGCGCCGACGGTGTCGACCGTCCGACCGCGACCGTGTCTGCTGCACGCCGTTTCGCGCCCAGAGCGCTGCGACACGGCTTACTCGAGGACGGCTTCGAGCCGTCTACCGTCGCTGGCGAAGGACGGGAGGCTGGTAGACGCGCCCGGCAGAGGGGTGGTAGGCCTTGAGCACCACGGTCGCCAGGAAACGCTTGTTGCCCTACGCGTCCCGGTACCCTTCTCTCGCGGCGTCTGGATCGCGGTGCTGACCACCTTCCTCACCTCGTCGAGCGATGTCACGGTGCCCGCGCTGCGCGTTGGGTGCGCCACCGTGGGCGCCCGCGTGCTGCACGTCACAAGCCGCAGCGGGGCGGTCGATTCGGACGGCTGTACAGTCGAGCGGTGAGATGCTCGACGCTGCGACCCTGATCCTGCTGGTGTCCGTGGCGCCCCCCTTGCTCTGCGCCCTCCTCCTCGGATCGCTGCATCGTGGTCCATCGGGCCCGGCCGCCCTCGCGCTCTCGTGGGGGGGCGCCGTGGCGGCACTGGTCGCTGCGCCGCTGAACGATCGCCTGCTGGCCGTCCTGGTCGCTGAGGCCGGGGAGGCATGGGGGCAGGCGATGGCTACGGGGGCCAGCGCCCCGCTCGTTGAGGAACTCCTGAAAGGGCTCGGTGTCCTGCTGCTGCTCGTGCTGCGCCCCGACGCCGTGCGCGGTGCGCGTGACGGGGCGTTTCTTGGCGCGATGGTGGGCCTTGGGTTCGAGATGGTGGAGAACCGCCACTACCTCACGCTGGCCGCGGTGCAGGCTGGCGCGGCCGGCCTGTGGCAGGGGCTCTGGGTCCGTGGCGTGCTGGGCGGCCTCAAGCACGCGCTCTTTGCCGCCATCACGGGCGCTGGGCTCGGCTGGGCGCGCCTGGCGCCTCGCGGCCGCCGACGGCTGGTCGTGCCGCTCGGCGCCCTCGGCGCAGCGGTGGTACAGCATGGCGTGTGGAATGTCGTGGCGTCGCAGGCCATCACCGACGCCCTGTGCAGCACTCCAGGGCCTGGCGCGGCCTGCCAGCCCGCCCCACCCGCCAGCGCGCTCTTCCTGACGGTGCCGCTGATCGTGGCGTTCTGCATGGCGCCGGGTGCCATCGGTCTGTGGACAGCGCTGCGCCGCAGCGGGGCCCGGGCGGCTAATCTGCCACCGGCGACGGGGGAGACGAACCGCCGGCTTCACGGCGCTCCGCACGGCCAAGGGTAGCGAACCGAGACGCCGCTCATCGCGGCGTAGCAGAAGTTCGAGTAGGTGCGTCCGTCGCAGCCGCAGACCGGAATGTCGACGTCCCAACATGCCCCGGCCCCGGGAAAGCAGATCCCCGCTGCGCCACCCGTGCCGCAATCCCCCGTCGGGAAGATGCAGTGCTCGCCGACGGGACAGCTCCCAGTCGGCCCGCAGCTCTGGTAGCACGTGCTCATCACGCAGATGGTCGCGGTGGTGGTGGTCGTGGTGGTAGTCGTCGTGGTGGTTACCCGGCAGGCTGCGAGTCCCTCGCGCTGGCAACGGCGGAGCGTGTCGCGCCGGCACACCGACGGCCGGCCACCGGCGGCGATGCAGGCGCGGACCTCGTAGCGGCAGAGGCGCCGGCACCGCGGCGCGGTGCCCCGCGCATGGGCTCGGGGAACGGCGGGGGAGCGCGAGACTTCCTCCTCTGCTGCCTGGACAGCGTCCGGGGCCCCCGTCGTAGCCCTCGCCACGTCGAGGCCAGCGCCTTTCAGGGGCAGGGTCACCTGCACGAGCGGGCCAGGCCAGGCTGCCGCAACGCGGGACGAGGACGTTTCGGCGATCGTACCCGCAGACGCGGGGTCCCCGATCGTCGACACCACGAACGCTGCAGTGACGAGCATCCTCGCGATGCGGCTCATCCCCGACGCCTTGTGCGCTGGCCGACCGCCGCGCGTCGCGTCCTCGCTGCGTCGGCGTACTGGCATGTCGTCTGTATATCGCTCATGGTGTCTTTGAGGCAAGCACTCTCGCCGGTCGGCTCGCCCGTGACTGCTCGCAGCGGGGCGGAGTCCAGGCGAAGATCCAGGAGATCAGTCGCCGGCCGGCCCCCTTCTTCAGGCGGCGCAGGTGGCCTCGACGAGGCGCGCGAACATGTCCTGAGAGGAGAGCGCGCCTGGGCGACCACGGTGCGATATCAGCTTGGCCGGGGGCCTCTCTCCCTCGGCGACACGCCCGGGAGCATGCCGCATCCGGTCCCACTTGCCTTCCGGGCCACGGCCTCCTAGCAGGCAAGCCGGGAGGGTCCGATGAATCGACTCGCGGGCAAGGTCGCCTTGGTGACTGGAGGCGCACGGGGGATCGGTGCGGCCATCGTGCGCCGCTTCCGCGAGGAAGGCGCGACGGTGCTTGTGAACGACATCGAGCCAGGCGAGGGCGACCGCCTCGTCGCTGATGTGTCCGATTCCCTGGCCGTGGCGGCGATGTTCGCGGAGGTGCGTCGGCGTCATGGCCGCCTCGACGTGCTCGTCAACAACGCGGGGATCTCCGGGCTCGAAGACGACGCGGCGGCGCTTTCGAGCCTCGGAGAAAGGCTGATGCGTCAGATGGCGGAGCGAGCGAGCGGCGAGCCGGTCCGCACGCATCTGGACGTGGCCATGCACCTCTCCGACGATCGCTGGCGGCGCACGTTGGCGGTCCATCTGGACGGGACGTTCTTTTGTTGCCGCGAGGCGCTGAAGCTCATGGCAGCCCAGGAGGCAGGTGCGATCGTGAACATGAGCTCGACCATGGGGACGGCAGGTGGCCTCGGCGCGCCGGCATACTGCGCGGCCAAGGCGGGCATCCTGGGATTGACCCGCGCGCTCGCGCGCGAAGTGGCCTCGCGGAACATCCGGGTGAACGCCATCGCCCCTGGCTACATCGACACACCCATGACGGAGCCACTGCGGGCGCTGCGGCCGTACCTCGAGCAGCTCGCGCCCCTCGGCCGCTTCGGCGAGACGGACGATGTGGCCTGGGCGGCAGTGTACCTGGCGAGCGACGAATCGCGCTTCCTCACGGGCCAGGTGATCGCCCCGAATGGCGGCTGGCACATGAGTCAGTGATCAGCGGGAGCGGCGCACCCCGCGACGGGGGCAGAGCGCAGCGACGGGGCAGCTCGAGCAGCGCGGCGACGTCGGGTGGCAGACGTTCTGGCCGAAGGTGACGAGGAGGTCGTTGAGCCCGATCCAGTGCCGGCGCGGGAGACGCGCGCGCAATGCCGCCTCGGTTTCGGCAGGTGTCCGGGTGGCGACGAATCCCAGGCGGTTCGCGATGCGATGCACGTGGGTATCGACGCAGATGCCGGGCAGACCGAAGCCCACCGTGCGGACCAGGTTCGCCGTTTTGCGGCCCACGCCGGGCAGGGCGAGAAGGGCGTCGAGATCTGACGGAACGTGCCCGTCGTGACGCTCCAGCAACTGGCTGCAGATGCGGCGCAGGGCAGTAGCCTTGCGGCGGTAGAACGCGACGGGATACACGAGCGAGGCGATCCGCTGCTCCGAAAGGGCGAGCAGGGCGGGTGGGGTGCTGGCGACGGCGAAGAGTCGCTGGGCTGCGGGGCCGGTCGTCTCGTCTCGCGTGCGCAGCGACAGCACGCAGGCCACGAGGATGCGGAAGGGATCGCGCCCCGCTGTCTGGTTGACGCCCTCGATTGCCGAGAGGTTCCAGCGCGGTTGCATGGCGCGGAGGCGCCGCAGGACCAGGCCAAAGCGTCGCGCATCCATCGTGCCGGTACGCGGCGTGCGTTGCAGCGGACTCCGGCGAGGTCGGGCACTCATGGCGCCACGGGCGGCCGCTGCGGGCCAGCGTCTGCTGCGCCCGGCTCGGGCGCAGACGCGAGCGCCTGCACCGCCGCAGCGAGCAGGATCAGCGTGCCGCCGACCAGGGTCGTCGGTCCAGGCTGTTCGCCCTGCAGGAGATATACCCATAGCGGGTTCAGCACGGGCTCGACGAGCAAGACCAGGGCTGTGGTCAGGGCCGAGGTGCGGGCGACGCCAATGCCCAGACACAGGTAGCCGAGCGTGATCTGTCCCAGGCCAAGCCAGAGCAGGATCGCCACCTCGTTCCAGGGCAAAGGCGGGAGGGGGAGCGCCGCGGGCAGCATCAGCGACGCCGCGAGAGCATTGCCAGCGATCAGCGTGGCGCCGGGGAGCTTGCCGCCCGGCGGCGCGAGCGCCAGGTAACGAAAGCCGACCACCGCCAGGGCCCACGCCAGCCCGGCCGTCACCGCGACGAGGTTCCCGACGGCTGGAGCAGGGGCGGTCGCTGTGGTCGCTGGGGACTCGCCCTGCATGAGAAGCGTCATGCCCGCCAGCATACAGGCCACGACGCCGAGATCGCGTCGCGTAGGCCACTCGCCGACGATCCAGGGTGCCAGCACGATCAGGTAGAGCGGGGCGGTGGACTGAAGCAGAATGGCATTGGCAGCCGTCGTTAGGCGTGTCGCAGTGACGAACAGGATCATGGTTGCCGCGTAGGGCACCGCAGCGAGCAGCGCGGCGGGGTGAATTCGACGCTGGGGACGGGGGAGAAGCAGCCAGAGCGCGATCGCTGCGAGGATCGAGCGACCGGCCACGATCGCCGGCGCGTCGAGCGCCGATAGCTTGATGGCAACGCCGCCGGTCGAGAACAGGACGGCGGATGCCACGAGCGCGAGCACGGCCGCGCGGCCCCTGCGGGAGCTGCGTTGACCTCGAAGTGGCGTCGTGCGAAGCGCGCGGAACATGGAAATCAATGGGATCGCCCACATCATGCTGACGGTCAGCGATTTCGCCAGAGCGGCCGCATGGTATCGCGAGCTGCTGGGCCCGCATGGTCGCGAGAGCGTTTCGTGCAGGGGCGGGTCGGCTTGGATCATGTATGCTTCCGCGCGCGCACGCGGGACGATGTGCACGCGGTCCACGCCTTTTTCGTCGAGCGAGGAGCGACCATCGTGCATCCACCCGAGGAGGGTCCGTGGGCGCCTGGCCACTTCTCCGTGTTGTTCGAGGATCCTGACGGGATTCGTCTCGAGGTGAACCACGTGCCGGGAAAGGGGTTGCTCGATTCATGAGCCCGAAGCGGTGGCGCGTCATCGTCGTGGGGGCCGGTCCGGCAGGCAGCGCCACCGCTCTGCATCTGCTTGGCCGGGCCCCGGAGCTGGGCGGCCAGATCCTGCTGCTCGACAAGGCCCGGCATCCGCGAGACAAGGTGTGCGCGGGGGGGCTGATCCCGCGAGGCTGGGCCCTTCTCGAAAGCCTCAGGGTCGCTGGCGACGTGCCTCATGTCCGCGTCGATGCGGCTAGGGTAGGCCTCCCTGGCGGCAGGCGGGTGAGCGTGCATGGCAGCCACCTGTGTCGAATCGTGCGCCGCCGCGAGCTGGATGCGCTCCTCGCCTGGACGGCGCGGGACCGCGGAGCCGTGCTGATGGAGGATACCCGGGTTCTGTGCGTGTCCCGAGAGGGCGGGGGCGTGCGCGTCGAGACGACGGCCGGCACGCATTGGGCGCCCGCGGTGGTCGGGGCTGACGGCAGTGGCAGCATCGTCCGCCGTTCGCTCGTGCCCGGCGCGGGAGGTCGGATTGCGCGGGCCGTGATGGCGGAGGTCCCGGAAACAGGCAGCTGGTGGGACGGAAGGAGGGAGCGACGATACGATTTCAGCTTCGAGCCGGTGGCGCGTGGCATGCGGGGCTACACGTGGGTTTTCCCCTGCCAGATCGATGGGGTGCCACACCTCAACCTCGGGGCATATGCGCTGCCGCCCGTGACGGGACAGCTGCTGCACCGAGCGCTCGACTGGGCCCTGCGGGAAACGGGCACGAGGCCAGGAGCCCGCAAGGCGTTCCCCATCCGGACGTGGAGCGGGGACAACGCCCTGGCCGCACCTGGCGTGCTCCTCGCCGGCGATGCGGCCGGGACGGACCCGCTGATGGGCGAAGGGATCTCGCTCGCCGTCGAATACGGTATGGCCGCGGCGGAGGTCATCCTGGCGCATCCGACGATCGATCGACGGGCCTGCGCGCGCTACGCGGAGGCGGTCCGGACGGGGTGGATCGGGCGGAAGCTTCGTCGTTTGGATCTGGCCTCGCGCCTCTTCTACGGCGCTCACCACCGATTCTGGTTTCGCGTGGCGCAAGCGAGCCGGCGGGCTCAACGCATCGGGCTCGCCTGGTTCAACGGCGTCGAGGGTTGGGATCGGCGGAGTCCCTGGGCGGCGCTGGGCGAGCTTGTGTGGCCCCGCGGGGTCGCACGCGCATGAGCCACGGACGGGCGGACCGGGCAAGCTCTTTGCCGCGGTCGGGGCTGATTCCCTACCTCGAGCGCCTGCTTTGGCGGGTCGGGATCGAGCACGTGGCGGGCGTGGACGAGGTAGGCATGGGGCCTCTGGCCGGACCCGTGGTGGCAGCGGCGGTCGTGCTGCGGCCGAGAGTGCGGATCGAGGGTCTGGCCGACTCGAAGGCGCTCTCGCCCGGACGGCGCGAGCGCCTCGCCCGTGAAATCCGCCGGCGCGCTTCCGGGGTCGGGATCGGAACGAGCAGCCCCGAGGAAATCGATCGACTTGCCATCCATCGCGCCGCGTTCCTCGCCATGCGTCGCGCCCTCGCTGCGCTCGCGCCTCTCGTGCCGGGCTACCTTCTCGTGGATGGCCGGGAAATCCCGGACCTCGCGCTGCCGCAAAGCGCGTTCCCGCACGGCGACAGCTTCGTGGCCTCGATCGCGGCGGCCTCGATCGTCGCCAAGGTCCATCGCGACTCCCTGATGCGCGACTACGATGCCGTCTATCCGGCTTACGGGTTCGGCCGTCATATGGGGTACCCCACGGCGGAGCATCTGTGCGCCCTGCGAGCTCACGGACCGTGTCCCCTGCATCGCCGCTCGTTCTCGCCCGTTCGCGGCCTGCTCCCATGAGCGAGGTCGTCCTCGTGCCGCCTGAGAAAAGGCAGCAAACCCTGGCTCTGCGCGTGGCCTTCGCCGGACGGGTCGCGTATCGAGATGCCCTGGCCTGGCAGGAGGCTCTGGTGGCCTCGTGTGCCGAGGGCGCCCCGGATGCGCTGCTGCTGCTCGAGCACCCCCCGGTCTACACGCTCGGGCGGGGGGCCGATGAACGATTTCTCGGGGCCGTGGCTGCAGGGGGTGCCGAGGTCATCCGCGTCTCCCGTGGCGGCCAGGTCACCTGGCACGGACCCGGGCAGCTCGTGGGCTACCCGATCCTCGATCTGCGTCGGCATCGGCAGGATGTGCACTGGTATGTCCGGGCGCTCGAAGCGGTCCTCATCGCAGCGCTCGCTGCGCTGGGAATCGCTGCCGAGCGCCGGCCAGGATATCCGGGGGTCTGGACCGGAGGGCGAAAGATCGCCTCGATCGGCGTGGGCATTCGCCGCTGGGTGACCTGGCACGGCTTCGCCCTCAATGTGGCGTGCGATCTCCGCGCCTTCGATCCCATCGTGCCCTGCGGGATTCCCGGCGTGCGCATGACGTCGATTGTCGCCGAGGCGGGAGCGGGAGACATGGAGGTCGTGGCGCGTCTGGTCCTGGCAGCCATGCTGGAGGAGTTCGGTTTCACGGCATGGGAGCCGTTGTCCGCCCCGCCATAGCTTGGCCCTGCCTGAGCGGAGACTCGTTAGCGAACAGCCGGCCGCGAGGAACGATTTTTTCGCCCGGAACATTGCACCACTGCCCTATCTCGCATAGCGTGCCGTGGTCGCGAGGAGGCGCGAGACCATGAAGCTTTACGACTACCCTGACTGCCCGT
>Ga0308411_10000219_pt1 | contig 35521 bp, 29 predicted proteins | sample HotsprottomLayer_2_FD_203530 | JGI IMG/M metagenome (GOLD analysis project Ga0308411, IMG submission 203530) | Hot spring phototrophic mat microbial communities from Octopus Spring, Yellowstone National Park, Wyoming, United States -... | ecosystem: Environmental > Aquatic > Thermal springs >... | reverse complement strand
TTTGAAAAAACAAAATCTAAAATAATAATTAGGCACTACATAGGGCGTTTAAAAACACTTTATTGATTTTACAGCGACTTTAGGTTGCTTTAATGCCCCTTTTTCACTACAAACCGTCAAAGTCGGGTGTATTTACAGAATCATTAAATAAAACTAAACTATTTTGAAAATCAGGGCTATTTATATGATTTTCTTTTTTCTTTGGTGATGTTTTCATAAAAAACAAGTTTTTACAAAGATAGTCTTTTTTTTTGAATTTATAAACTTTTTTAATGAAAATTAAGATAATGGCAAAATTATTGATTTAATAACTGCCTTGCTCGATTAACAGATATTCTTTGCTTACCATCAGTTGCAATAATAAATGCATCTTTAAAACCCTGTTCTACCAACTCGTTTTTACAATTTAAAGCTTGTTCGTAAGATTTAAATTTACCTGCATAGTATAGTGTTGTATTTGAAGCATCTGTTTCTTGATCTATACCATATTTGGAAGAAACCTGAACAAATTTTGCAGCAATTTCAAATGGAACCTTATCTTTAAAAGCTCCTATTTGTACCCTAAAGAATAAATTTTGTACATTAACATTTGTTATGTTTGATAATTCATTTGTATTAGTCGCACCGGAATATTTAGCTGTAACATTATCGGATGTTTTTATTACTGCATTTGGATTAAGTGCTTCTATATTTGCCGCTTCTGTTAAAGTAATTTTTTGACCATTAAAATAAGCTGTTACAAAAGCATCAGTAATACCCATATTTACAATTTTGTTTTTTTCCAATTCGGCTTTTCTTCTATCATTGAACTTACCAACTAAATAACGAATAAAACCATAAGAACGATCTTCGTACAATGGTGTTAAATATTTTAGTGCTTCATGACTAACAGGATTTTTAAACACGCCTATTTGAACAGTATAAAATAATCCCTTTGTTTGATTTACATTTTCTCCCACTGATGCAGTAGTTTGTAAACTTGTGGTTTGAATTGTAGTTGAAGGTTCTGCTTTTTGTTTTGCAACTGGCGTAACCGATGTAACACTCTTTATTTTGTTCTGTTCGTCTGCAAGCAATTGTTGATATTCTGGAGCAGTTGCTTGTTTCATTAGCTGTCGTGCTTCAAACAAGGTAATGCGTTTTCCGTTGTAAAATGCTACCACAAAAGCATCCGGATAACCAATAGGGCGAATGTAATCTCTTACCATTAAAGCAGCAGCTTCAGAATAAAATAAACCGACAAAATAACGATAAAACTTACTTCCTTCTAATTTCTCGGCTGTAACAGGCGACAAACCTTTAAATGCATCCTCTTTTACAGGTGAATAAAAAGCTCCTATTTGTACTTTAAATACTAAGCCCTCGGGTAATGGAGGATTTATTGGAATTGGATTAGCTTCTGAATAAGGAGAAGATGGCATAAAAGCAAAACCCATCGGAGTTTTTATATTCTTCGGGACGACTGTCTCTGTTAAGTCTTTTGATGCAGTAGTAAATGTAGGTGTAGTTGTTGATGATGTTGTTGTTACTTCTGGTTCTTTACTAATAACATTTATTGGTTGAATAATTTCTTGATTTTGTACAATTTGTTGTTGACTGATATTTGATTTTTGCTGAACTATTTCTTGCTTAATTTCTTCTGTTTTATTAACTTCTAAATTATCTGTATTTGCAACTATTTGTATTTTTTGATTGTTAGAATTTTCTGATATTTTCTCGTCTTCTTCATTTACTGTTTGTTCTTTCTGTTTATTTTCTTCCTTTATTACTGTTTCATTTATATTACTTGTAGTTACCTGAGCAATGTTTGATTTTTTTTCTTTTTCAGCCTTTTGTTCTTGTTCTTTTTCAATTTCTGCTAATCTTTCATTAGATATAGGACTTACATTAGCAGGAGTTTTTAATACAATTAGTTCATCAACAGGGCGTTTTTTTTGTTTTTTCTCAGCATATTCTTTCAATTCTTCTTCAATTGGTTTTAGTTTTAAATATAATCCATAAGCTTTTTCCTGTTCTTCAATAGCAAGTTTTTCTAACGAATCGGCTTGCAACAAATAGTTATATGCTAAATAAGGATTTTCAGTAATAAACGACTTGTCGCGTAATTGCTTTGCTTGAATATATAAATTATTTGCATTTTTTTCTAACTGCTTACCTTGTTTGACTTCTGTATCATTAGTTTTTGGTCTAACTTCAGAAAATTTTGATTCATAAATTTGATATATATTATCGTTAACATTCTCGGTTAATTCAGCAGATGTAAATTTTCTGGCAAAGTATTCTTTTTCGAGTTTAGGTATTGATTTTTGAGCTTTTTTCTTTTCTTTTGGGTCAGTAGAATTTTTTAGTATTTCATTAGCTAAATCGAGTTTCAATTTATATTTTTCTGCCTCAGTGTTTAATTGTTGTATAGTTCCTCTTTTAATTTGTACTTCATCTAATTTGTTTTTTTCTATTTCTGTTAATGACAACTTCGATATTATTCGTTCCGTTTTAATTCTAACAACATCATCAACATTAATTGGTTTATCTAAAGCTTCTAAGCGATCTACTTTTGTAAGGTTATTAGACGCAATAAATATTACTGGATCAGTATTTGTCAATGCATCTATTGCATATTCTTGATTAGATAAAGCTTTGTCTTCAAAATTTTTTGCTTTATTTAACATTGCTATTTTCTCTTCAATGTTTGTTACTTCTTTGCTGTTATTTCTTAGTTGTTGAGCTTCTTCAAAGTAAAATTCAGCTTCTCTTAAAAATTGTTTGGCTATACTTTTGTTTTCTTCGCTTACGTTTTCGTTTTGCAATAGCTTATTATTCTGACTTTGATATAATTGATATTTATTTTGATTCGACTTTTCGTATATTTGATGAGCATCAAGTAACAATCTTAGCGCTTGTTTTTCTTTTTTATCAATATCTTTTAGTATTTCTTTTTTTCTTGACTCAGAATATATACTTGCTGCTAATTTTTTCTTTTCTTCTATTTCTTTATAAATAGCTTTTCCTTGTTCAAATTTAACATCGGCTTGCGATTTTTCTGCCTGGTACTTATTTATTTGTTTATTTTCTTCTGGGCTTATCTCTAAACTTATTGTTTTTACATCAGAAGGGGTTATTGTTGATTCTAATTTTTCGGTATTATCTTGTGTTTTTGAATGAGTATTTAAACTAGCTGTTTGTAGTCCCGATACATACAAATCTATTGCATATTTTTGCTTTTCTATTGCTATTTGTTCCATTGTTACAGCTCTGTTATAATAAGATAATTTATTTCGATAATTATTTGCTAAAAGTGCTTCTTTTTTTAATTGCATTGCTTTTTCTTTTATTGCTTCTATTTCTTTTTCGAGCAATAAAGCATTTCTAATGTTATCGTTTGAAGCATCGTATATTCGAACACTAGCAAGAATTTCATTATATATATTAAATATCTGTTGATTCGATTTGTCGGTTTGTATAGTATAATCTTTGTAAAGCTGCCTTTGTTTATTATTCAATTCATTAAGTTCATTTTCGTATTGTTTAATTTCCGACAGATTTGTTGTTGATATTTTTAGTCTTTCTATTCTTTCAATTTCTTTATTATTTTCTAAAATTTGTTTTTCAATGTTCTTTGCAATTTCTTTGTTTTGTTCAGCTTCTATTAAAGTACGTTTTTGAGTAGGCGAAAAATTTATTTCGTAGCGATTTTCGTATTTTGTTGCTCTTAATACAAGTTCTTCATTCGTTACTTTTAATGCCGTATCCAATTCATTAGCTAATGCTTTTTTATATTGATTTACTTTTTGTTGAGATTCGGCTAAATTTTGCTTGTTGCTCTGAATTTCTTCTATTAAAAAATTTCTTTGTTGCTCTAACAATTGTTTTTCTTTTTTGTCTTTTGTTTTATTTATTGCATTGTTTATAATTTCGAGCTTCTGTTGTTGTTCGTTCAATATGTTTGTATAATACTGCACATTAAACTGTTCTTTCTGAAAATTTTCTGTACTAATTTTATTGTCCGATGAAGTTGATGGCAATAATGGATTAACGCCTTTTACAATAATAGCTGTATTTTCTTTATTATCGTCTTTTGTAACTATGTTTTCATTCATTGTATTATTTAATGTATTCCTATTAGTAGTATTATTTTGGGCTAAAGTTGTTTGAGTTCTTGTTTGATTCACAACACTTTTTTCGGTTTTACCGGTTGTTGTTTTTGTTTTACTTCCTACTTTTTCTTTTACTGTTTCGGCAATAGCTATTTCAGCACTTAATTCTTTATCAAATATTTCTCTTTTTAAATAGTCTTTATCTGCTACTTCTTTTTTAAGTTCTTCATTTTTTCTATTGTCAGTAGCTACTTTGTTTGCAAATTCTTTAATAAATGTATTTTCGCTATTAAGAATATCTAAGTCTATTTTTATTTTTTCTTTTTGCTCAGCTAATTCTATTTGCTTTGTTTCTAATATTTCAGCTTTTCTGTTCAATTGTTCAACTAATAAATTTAAGTGATTTTTCTCTGTTTCTGAATTGCTTTTATCAATTCGTTCTTGCAAACGATTTATTTCTTTTTCAATATTGTAAAGACTATCGCTTGTTTTTGCAAATAATTCTTCTAGTGTTAACAGTTCATTTTCTTTATTTTTCTGAATATTTTTTCGTTCCTCCAATTCTTTTTGCAACGAAGAGTATTTATTATGACATAAATATAAACGTTCTTTATTTTTATTTGCAGCATCTACAATAGCTTCGTCAACATTTGTTTGTTTTTCTATAGCGTTTATAAATCCTTGCGATTTTGACACATCTTTTTTCATTTCCTGTGCAATAGATTCAAAATTTTGTGCCAAATTGTATGCAGTTATTGCTTGTCTTTCGTATTCTTCGGCTTCTTCAATTAATGTATAAACCTCTTGTTTCGTTTGTTCTGCTACAACGGGATCTTTAATTGTTTTTAATTTTTCATTTTTTTCGTAAGCTAACTTACGTTTTTCATTTGCTTTTTCATTATTTTGTTTTGCTATAATGTAAGCCAAATTTGATTGACGGCTTATTTCCTCTGCATTTTTTAATACTTTCTCATTGTCGTTTTTAAGTTCGTTAACCAATTCTTGCGAAGTTAAACCAGGTTTGTAACTTATAGGTTTAAAGCTATATGGAGTTATATTATTTTTTTCAGGTATTGTTCTAGTATCAGTTGCTAACAATGGCATTTCATCGGTTTTAGATTTTTGTCTCGATTGCTCTGTTTTTTTTATTTCTGCTAATGACGAAACTTCAAGTTTTGAAACATTAATTATTTCTTCTAAATCTTTGTATTCGCGCAATGTTGGATTTTGATCAACTATTATTTTATACACAGTAATGTTATTTTCGCGTGTTTCTCTGTTAGAAGTAAAGTATGCATAAAAGTTGTCTTTATCAGTAATATACAAATAATCATCGTAAGGTGTATTTATAGGAAAATCGAGATTTACTGGCTTTGTCCAAGAATTTGCGCTACTATCAAAAACCGACTTAAAAATATCATAACCTCCCATGCTGTTGTGTCCCTTCGATGCAAAGTAAAGTGTTTTTCCATCTGAATGCAAAAATGGAAAATCTTCGTCGTAAGGAGTATTTATAACATTACCTAAATTTTCCGGCTTTCCCCATTTACCATCCGAAAGGCGTTGAATACGATATATATCTCTTCCGTTTGCCTTAGAGTTTCCGTAACTACCATAATATATTATATTTGAATTGTTAGGAAGAAATATAACCATATTTGCTGGTTCTTCTTTCTTATCAACAGAACTTTTCAACTCTTTAGGCTTTATTACAAGTTTACCGTCAAATTCTTTTAGTTCGTATGAATAAAAATAATTTTCGCTTTTTATTCTACGGTTATCAACTACTGTAAGATCGCTTATATATTTTATTAAATCTTGCCCGCTATAACACATTTCAATAAGTTTATCTACTTGCAGTTCTTTAACTTGTTTTGAAGTAGCTAATTGTTTAAAAGCAGAGTACTGTTCAATTGCATCTTTAAACTGATAAAGCAAATGATAAGCTCTTCCTAAATAATATTTTATTATAGGATCGTTACTTTTACTATCGGCAAATTGCAAATATTTAATTGATTTTTCGATGTTCTGATTTGTTTCTATTAAACAAGCTGCATAATAAAGATTATAACGCTCGTCTTTTGGATATAAACTTAACAATTGCGAAAACAAAGGTAGAGCTTCTGAATATTTTTTTTGAGAATATAAAGAAATAGCTTTTTGTTCAGTAAGTTTATCGTTATCTTGCGAAAAAACAAAATTAATATTTCCAATAATTATTATTACCCATGATATTTGTTTTAATTTTAAAAACATCAAAATTTTATATTTTTTAAAAACTCGAAATTAATGAATATTTTTTTATAATTTTTTAGCTTTATACGTTTTTTATTAAAATTTGTTTTTTAATTTCGTAATTTGTTTGTATTATTGAAGTCAGATTTAATTAAATTTTTTATGAAAAAAATAATATTTGCTTTCATTTGTTTAAACATATTTTTTAGTGTTGCTTTTTCACAAATTGAAATTAAACTGCAATATAAGCAATATGTTTTAGAAAATGGATTAACTGTTATATTAAGCGAAGATCATAACTCTCCTGTTGTTTATGGGCTTATTGTAACCAAAGTCGGTTCAAAACACGATCCTCCCGATGCCACTGGAATGGCACATTATATGGAACATATGCTTTTCAAAGGAACAGAAGAACTTGGAACAATTGATTGGCAAAAAGAAAAACCCTGGATAGATAAAATTATCTCTCTTTACGAACAACTTGCTCAAACATCCGACCCTGCAAAGAGAAAAGATATTCAAAAACAAATTAATGAAGCTTCTGTTGAAGCCAATAAATATGCTATACCTAACGAATTGGATAGAATTCTTAAAGAAATTGGCTCCACCAATATTAACGCCAATACTTCTTACGATAGAACAGTTTATCACAATGCTTTCCCATCGAGCGAAATAGAAAAATGGCTTGAAATATATAGTCATCGCTTTATTAATCCTGTTTTTAGAGGATTTCAATCAGAGCTCGAAACAGTTTACGAAGAAAAAAACCTATACACCGATATGTTTCAATTTAATCTTTTAGAAGAATTTAATAAAAAATTTTTTAAAGAACACCCCTATGGACAACAATCATTAATAGGTTCTATTGAACACTTAAAAAATCCTTCGCTACACAAAATGTACAATTTTTTCAAAACATATTATGTTCCAAACAATATGGCTTTGATAATGGTTGGAGATTTTGATAGTGATAAAATATTTCCATTGATTAAAGAAAAATTTGGAAAATGGGAAAATAAACCACTTCCAAATGAAAGAAAATGGGAAGAAAAACCCTTCAATGGTCGCGAATTTGTTGAAATGAAACTTACACCTATTAAAATGTTATTATTAGGATTCAGAGCACCAAAAAACGGACATGAAGATCAAATTGCTTTTGAAATAGCTTCAAATATTTTATCAAATCAGAGTTCTACCGGACTTATAGATCAATTAGTTTTAGACAACAAACTTCTTTTAGCCACATCTTTTTATATGCCATATAACGACGAAGGTCAATCTGTAATTCTTACCGTGCCTAAAATAATAGGACAAAAGCTCGAGGACGCCGAAAAAATAATTTTAGAACAACTTGATAAGCTTCGCAAAGGGAATTTTGATGATATATTATTAGAAGCAATAAAACTAGAAAAATATCGTGAAATAGTTACTCAGATTGAGAATAACGAATGGCGAGCTATTACTATGGCAGAATACTTCGCACAAGGACGTAATATTAACGAAATAGCAGAACTTCCAAAAAAAATAATGTCAATTACCAAACAAGATATTATTAACGTTGCTAATAAATATCTAAACGGCAATTATCTGGCTTTCTATTCGCATATGGGCTCTATGAAAAAAGAAAAAATAGAAAAACCCAACTTCAAGCCTGTAATATCAAATATAGAAGCAAAATCGGAATTTGCAAAAAAACTTGAAAAAATTCCAAGCCAACCTATTAAGGAAAAATTTATAGATTTTAGAACAGATATACAATACAACCGTATTAAACGAGGAGTAAATATATACGTAACAGAGAATCCGTATAACGATATATTCAAGCTAAAAATAAAATACGGTTTAGGAGAATATTACCATCCCCTTTTAAAGTATAGTTGTGAAATATTAAATGTTTCTGGTACAAAATCGAAAAAAGTTAATGAACTTAAATTAGAATTTGCTAAAATTGGTTGTACATATAGTATTTATAGCGATAAAAGTTATACTATAATTGAAATAACAGGTTTAGAAAAAAATCTTACAAACGCTTTAAAGCTAATAAACGAACTAATACAATCTCCACAAGCCGACAAAAATGCAAAAGATAAAATCATTCAAGGTGAAAAAGCAAATAGAAAGATACAAGAATCTGAACCAGATCAAATTGCCGAAGCATTATATTCGTATGTTCTATATGGAAGAAAATCGGAATACTTAAACCGCCCAAGTATTAAAGAATTAAAAAAACTCTCAATAGATTCATTGTTAAAAGTTTTTCAGCTATCTACAACATTTGAGTGCGATATACATTATTCAGGTAAACTTAAAATGGAAGAACTTATACCTATCTTTAAAAATAACATAAGCTGGGCAGCAACCCCAAAAAATAGCTTAGCTCCTGCCGATATTACATATAATCAATTTTCCGAAAATACAATTTACTTAATTGATGAACCTAAAGCTCTTCAAAGCAAAATACACTTTTTTATAAACCAAAAACCTTTTTACAATGATTATGAACCATTAATAGATGCTTTTAATGTATATTTTAGTGGAGATTTTAGCGGCTTAGTTATGCAAGAAATTAGGGAATACCGTTCAATGGCTTATGCTGCTGGTGCACGTTATAAAATACCTTATAAGTCAGGTAAAGAAAGTCTCTTTTTAGGCTACATTGGTACACAATCCGATAAAACAATCGAAGCTATTCAAGTTTTTGACTCGCTCGTACGTTTTATGCCTCAAAAAAAAGACCGTTGGTCGTACATGATAAATTATTTAGTTAAGTCTTCTTTAACAAACAGACCAGATTTTAGGGATTTAAGCGAGCAGGTTGTTAAATGGAAATTATTAGGATATCAACACGACCCAGCTCAAGCTAAAATACCCGTGTTTTACGATATGCAATTCGACGATATGTATAAATTTTATGCCGAAAATATTCAGAAAAAACCTATGATAATTACTATTGTTGGTGATGCAAAACGAATAGACTTAAAAGCACTTTCAAAATACGGTAAAATAAACAATATAAAAAAGAAAGTTGTTTTTAGTAAGTAATAATTCACCACTTCTAAAAAGTTTTATTACCAGCAACAGCCAAAATAATTTCTATCTTTGCAACAAAATAGTGTGAACATTTATGGATTACGATTTTAAAAGCATTGAATCAAAATGGCAAGAATTTTGGGAAAAAGAAAAAACATTCAGTGTAACTCATGTAAGTAATAAGCCAAAGTATTACGTATTAGATATGTTTCCATATCCTTCCGGAGCAGGACTACATGTTGGTCATCCACTTGGCTATATAGCTAGCGACATTTTTACACGATACATGAGACATAAAGGATACAATGTTTTACATCCTATGGGATTCGATGCTTTTGGTTTACCTGCCGAACAATACGCAATACAAACAGGACAGCATCCTGCTATAACAACAGAACAAAATATTCAACGTTACAAAGCACAATTAAAAAAATTAGGATTTGCTTACGATTGGGACAGAGAAATAAGAACATGTGACCCGTCTTATTATAAATGGACACAATGGACATTCATACAATTATATAAACACTGGTTTAACAAAAACACACAAAAAGCCGAACCTATTGAAACACTTATAGAATTATTCGAAAAACAAGGAAATAAAAATATTCAGGCTGCCAATAATTGCGAATTAGAGTTTAGCTGCAAAGAGTGGAGAGTTTTTTCTGAGGCTGAAAAATTAAACATTTTGCTAAAATATCGTCTTGCATACCTCGATGAAACCTTAGTCAACTGGTGCCCTGCCTTGGGAACAGTTTTAGCTAATGACGAAGTAAAAGACGGTTTTTCTGTCCGTGGAGGACACCCTGTCGAACAGCGATACATGAAACAATGGTTTTTGAGAGTAAGTGCATACGCAGAAAGACTTTTAGACGGATTAAATAAAATTGATTGGTCCGATTCGCTAAAAGAAATGCAACGCAACTGGATAGGCAAATCGGAAGGCGCAGAAATATTTTTTGAGATAAAAAACTACAATAAGCCTTTAAAAATATTTACAACACGCCCCGATACAATTTTTGGTTGTACTTTTATGGTTTTAGCACCAGAACATAATTTTGTTTTAGAAATAACTACTAAAGATAGAAAAAATAATGTTATTGCTTATATTGAAGAAACAAAAAAACGAACCGAACGAGAACGTATTAGTGAAGTTAACAAAATTAGTGGTTGTTTTACAGGTGCTTATGCAATACATCCTTTTACAAGAAAAGAAATACCTATATGGATAAGCGACTATGTGCTTGCCGGATATGGAACAGGAGCAATTATGGCTGTTCCTGCTCATGATTCTAGGGATTTCTTATTTGCAAAACATTTTAATTTGCCTATTATTCAAGTAATCAAAAATCCGTCAGAACAAAAAAGCAATGATGTTAACACTTGGACCGAATCGTACGACTCGAAAGAAGGATTTTGCATAAATAGCGACTTTATCAATAATTTGGAAGTTCACAAAGCTATAAATAAGGTTATTGAAGAAATTGAAAAAAAAGGTATAGGTAACCGCAAAATAAACTATCGTATTCGCGATGCCATTTTTAGCCGGCAACGATACTGGGGCGAACCTTTCCCAATATACTTTAAAGATAATATTCCATACACTCTAAACGAAGCCGACTTACCACTTGTTTTACCTGAAATAGATAGCTTTTTGCCAACTTCCGACGGACAACCTCCATTAGCTCGTTGCAAAAATTGGTACACCAAAGAAGGTTATCCACTAGAAACAAGCACTATGCCTGGTTTTGCAGGCTCATCAGGATATTACTTTCGTTATATGGATCCACATAACGAAAATGAATACTTTTCGAAAGATGCTGTTAATTATTGGCGTAATGTAGATTTATATATTGGCGGTACAGAACATGCAACAGGGCATCTTATTTATGCACGATTTTGGTGTAAATTTTTATACGATATTGGATTATCTCCTATCGAAGAGCCCTTTCAAAAATTAGTTAATCAAGGAATGATACAAGGACGTAGCAATTTCGTGTATCGTATCATAGGAACAAACACTTTTGTATCGAAAGGATTAAAAGACAACTATAAAACTCAGCAATTACATGTAGATATTAATTTAGTAAAAAATGATGTTTTAAATTTAGAAGCTTTTAAAAAATGGCGTCCAGAATTTGAAAATGCACAATTTATACTCGAAGAAGGAAAATATATTTGCGGATGGGCAATAGAAAAAATGTCTAAATCGCTATACAATGTTGTTAACCCCGACGACATTGTTGAAAAGTATGGAGCCGATACTCTTCGTATGTATGAAATGTTTCTCGGACCATTAGAACAATCTAAACCTTGGGATACAAATGGTATAGAAGGTGTACACCGTTTCCTAAAAAAAGTATGGAAACTTTTTATATACAATAATAATCAGCTTCAAGTATCAGAAGAACCTGCTAACGAAAAAGAAATAAGACTTTTACATAAACTTATTAAAAAAATAAACAGCGATATAAATAACTTTTCATTCAACACAGCCGTTAGTTCTTTTATGATTTTTATAAACGAAATATCAGATATTAAATGCAACAAACGTAGTATTCTTGAACCTTTTTTAATTTGTCTTTCGCCATTTGCCCCTCATATTTGCGAAGAATTATGGCAACGACTCGGACACAACAACAGTATATCTAACGAACCATTTCCTGAATACAAAGAAGAACTTACTGTTGACAATTTAAAACCTTATCCTGTTTCTTTTAACGGTAAAATGCGTTTTCAAATAGAACTGCCAGTAAATGCTAATGCAATAGATTTAGAAAAGGCCGTACTTGCCGACGAACGAACACAAAAATGGCTCGAAGGAAAACAACCAAAAAAAATAATAGCTATTCCTGGTAAAATTATTAATATTGTTGTTTAATTAGTTGTATCTTAAAAAGTTATTTTTTTTAATTAACCACAGAGTTCACGGAGTAACACAGAGAAAAAAACTCTGTGCTTTCTATGTGTTCTCTGTGGTGAAAAAACAACTAGTTTACAAAGTGTTTAATAGAAGAAAACTTTGGATTCTTAAAAAAAATTACAAGGTTTATGCATTTAAATTACTAAATCTTGCGTATTTTTTACTAAAAAAAATAATTTTAATTTATTAACAATCAGAGGTTTATTATGTTAATAATGGGCACCTATTTGTTAGCAAAAAATATAACACAAATTTAGATATCAACCTTTAACAAAAATTAGCCCATAACAAATGTTTATAAATGTTGAAAGATTGACTAATTAGGATATCTGTTTTCCAATTCTTCAGAAGTTGCTTCTCTAATATTAAGAATTTCTCCTTCAAAAAATAAATCTTCGCCTGCTAATGGATGATTAAAATCAACTGTAATAGCATTATCGGTTATTTCAACAATAGTCCCTTCCATTTCATTACCATCTTGATCTTTAAAAGGCAAAACAGAACCTACGTAAACATAGTTTTTATCTATGTTAAACATTGAATGCGGAAAATCAATAATTGCTTCTTCATCAACTTCACCGTAGGCTTCTTCTGAAGATAATTTAAACTTAAATTTATCGCCTACAGACATTCCATTTATTTTATTCTCAAAACCTTCTAACAAATTTCCAATTCCAAAAATAAATTTAAATGGTTCTTCCTTATCAAATTCTTGAATAAGTTCACCATCGAAATCATCTAAACTTAGTTTAAATGATACTTCTACAACTTTGTTTTTTGAAACATTCATGAATAAATAAATTTTAAATTAATATGCCATAAAGATAATGCTTTTTTTAAAAAAAATTAAATTAGTTTAGTTTTTTCTATTTATATGACCTTTAGTAATAATCTCTTATTAACGATATAATCGTTTGATTACTAATGGCTTATTTCTTTAAAATATTGCAATATTTTACTTATGTAAAAAAATCTTACTGTTTTTTTTTAATGGTATAAAAAATCAAAGCAGTTTATTTTTTTCGTTTACAAAAAATAGTAGCGTAAAAAATTTTAACAGCTGGTTTTTCATAAAAAGGAAAAAGTAATATTATCGTTAAAAAATGTGAAAAATAATATTTTAACAAACAATTACTATCTTTAAAAATCATACTATTTTTCTGTTTTTGTTTATACTTTTGCAAAAAAACATGATCCCTATAATAAAAAAATACATATTTACTAGAACTTGTTTAGGATGTGTGTTAGGAGCAATTGGTGGCTATGCATATTACTATTTTATAGGTTGTCAATCTGGAACTTGTCCGTTAACTTCTAATCCTTATATTTCTGTAATATATGGTGCTTTAATTGGTAGTATTTTAATGCATAAACCATCAAAAAAAAATTCAGAATCTGATACCAATAACGTGAACGAAAAAACTCAATAAAAGCGACCAGAATAATAATGCAATAACAAGAAATGTTATAGTACGCATATTTCTACCAAAAAAACGAACTGCTAAAAATGTTCCTAAAGGTATAGACAAAATAAAAGGAGTTAATAATGAAATGCCTAATAAACCACCATTTTTTCTAATCCATACATATCGTTTTATTTTTCGATAAGCAATTCCGTTTTGTTTTTTTGCAGGAAAAAATTTATTTTTCAACCTTTTTAAAATATTTCTTATTTCAGGAAATTTATACAAATAATCGTGAATAAACCAAAAATAAATTTTAATGAGATGCTCCCAGAAAAATGAAAAAAAAAGTATTCCACCTATACCGCCAATAGACGTAAGAAATAGAGTTGTTCCGAAATTAAAATGATATTTTACAGCAACAGGAAAAGCAAATATAAACTTTACGCTACTCAAAAGAATAATTGAGATTATTTTTGCTATCATAATTAAACTTTACTGCCGTATGCTAAATCGCCTGCATCTCCAATTCCTGGTACAATATACGACTTAACTGTTAATTCTTCATCAATAGCACCTGTCCAAATAGTTAAATTTTTTAAATTTAACGTTTTTTGCATTTTTTTAATTGCATCTTTACTAATAATAACGGTTACTATATGAATATGCTGTGGCATGCCATTAGCTATTAATGCGTTATAAGCAAGAATAATTGACGAACCTGTTGCTATCATTGGGTCACAAATAATCAAAATTCTGTCATCAAGTTTTGGACAAGATATATATTCTAATTCTATATGAAAAGTTCCGTCTTTACTATATTTTCTAAATGCACTAATAAAAGAATTGTCTGCAGTGTCGAAGTAATTAAGTAATCCTTGATGCAAAGGCAATCCGGCTCTTAAAATTGTTGCTAAAACTGGTTTTTCAATAGGTAAAAAAACAGATGCTATCCCCAATGGTGTAATTACTTGTTTTTCTTCGTATTTTAAAGTTTTACTAATTTCATAAGCAAATATTTCTCCCACTCTTTCTAAGTTTCGTCTAAAACGCATGCTATCTGTTTGAATTTTTTCATCTCTCAATTCTGCAACAAACTGATTTAATAATGTTTTTTGTTCGCCTAAATTTATTATGTTCATATACAAAAATTTATTTTTTAAATAATCGTAAATAAAATGGCAATTTATTAAAAATCCAGTTGGTATAATTTGTTGGTGTAGCTCCAAAACCACTATAAAACCTAGCTAATCCTGGTATCATAGTTCCTTCAAAATCGAGTATTATATTATTTTCTGAGTAATTTTTTATAAATTCGTCGAGTAATAAAAACATTGCTCTTTTATTTTTTCCTTCTGTATTACTCGAAGCAAATAAATAATAAGCCCTTCGATGAGAAAAAACAAATAAAGAAGCTGCAATTACTCCCCCGTCTGAATTGTGTACAGAATAAAGTTTCGATATATTGTTTTTTCTTGTAAAACTCACTATTTCTGTAATTTTCTGATACTCTTTTTCTTTTAAATTCCTTACTTTTTCGTTAAGATTTCTACGTATAAAATTAACAAACGTTTCGGTGTTTAAGTGATTAATTTTTATATATATTTTTTCCTTTCTCGATTTTATAATATTTCTTCTCGTATTTTCATTAAATTTTTTCCATAAGTATTCATACGATGGTATTAAATCCAACTCGTAATTTATCTTTGTTAAAATATTTGTATTAGCATTTTTATCTATTAAATCTGGTGAAATATACTTATTAAGCTGTATATTTATGTAAGGAAATGTTTTAATTAAATATTCTGTAATTTCTTTAAATTTATTAATTAAACTTATATGTTGAACATAAACACCAAGTTGCTGTGCAAAAATAGGTTGTTGTAAAATTTTAAAGTGAAAAATTTTCTTAACAGTAAGTGGCATAATAAAATCGTAATTATCTGAAACAATAACCTCCCATTCTGGTGATACTATATCTAAATACCACGAATAAGCATATAAATTTCCATTAGTTGCTGATAATATGCTCTTTTCCCACAATATTTTGTTTATTTCATAATTTTTTAAATGATACCACTTCATTTTACTGCATATTCTATTATCATTTTATATAAATCTTTTAAATTACTATTATAGTATGTTTTTTCTAATAATGTTTCGTTGTGCCACAATAGAACAAATGTACCATTAAATTTTTTAATATCTTGAATGTAGTTAAATATTTCGTTATTTAATAACTTCTTATTTTTTATCAAATGTCTATCCATAAATGGCGACGAATATATCTTCAAATTTGTTTTTTGGTTAGTTTTTAGGTTAAAAAAATAAAAAGGTGTACAAGTACCAGCCCTAAAGCCTTCTTTTTGAGCATACATCATCGAATAATCTTCCAAAATTCCATAATCTATCAATTTTTCATAATCATTAGGTAATCTATATTTTAAATAATGAAAGCGATTTTTAAAAATTTTTGCTTTTGTTATATTTTCTAAAGTTTTTAATTCCCAATTGTACAATTGTTTTTCAAAACTGTAATACGAAAAATGTATGCCAATTTCAGAATTGTTTCTTAAAAAATCTATTGTTTTTTTAAAAAAAGTATTTTCTGGTAATAAATTTCTATCGTATTTTGTTCGTTTTGATGTTAAAATAAAAAATATAGGTTTAACACCATAATAATTATTTATTTTTAAAATTTCTGCGTACTTATCGTATAAGTCTGTTTTTTTAAAGTAATATGTAAACCTATTAAATGCCAAATTAAACCTGCCGTACAATAACGATTTTATACCACCTACAAAGTTCAAAAAAAAAGGCTTCCCAAAACAAGCATACATATTATCAACATCAATTGTTGATATAAAATTATACTCAGGAAATTCGACTTTTAAATTCGGAAAATATGATTTTATTTTTTTTATAAATTCGTGTATCCAAATATTAACTATTGGCTTGTTTATTAAACTTCGACGATATAACCACGAGTAACGATAATCGTATCTACTGTGTTCGTCTAAATTGTTTGATATATATTCTTCGTAGCGGCTAATTATCCAAAAAACTGCTGATGGAAGGTCGAATGGAATAAACGACAAAGCATTTTCTGCAGGAAATAAAACATATCCCCAATCTTCAATTTTTTTTTCTTGAAAATTATTTGTTAGAATGTTTTTTGTTAGCAAATCTGATGCCCATAACCAAATAGTATTTTGTGTTTTTCGGTTCGAATATTCTAACTTAGGACCATCATATTTATTAAATTCTTCTTCTGACGTTGTTAAATTATAATTTACTTTTGTTGCTTCGTTGAAAATAAAATCCCATATATATTCGATGCGTTGTGTTTTATATGGAACGTAAATCAACAACATTACAATATTCCGTTATCGGCAAAACTAAAATATTCGTGCTGAGAAATAATTAAATGATCTAGTAAAGCAATATCTAACTGACGTGATGCTTCTTTTAATTTATTTGTTATATCTATATCTTGCTTACTAGGCTTTATATTTCCCGAAGGATGATTATGTGCAAGTATAATAGATGTTGCATCGTCGTACAATGCCTGTTTTAAAATTAGTCTAACATCAATAACTGTAGCTGTTTGACCGCCAGAACTTAAATTATAATAACCTTTAAGTTTGTTAGCCTGATTAAGCGTAACGAACCATGCCTCTTCTTTTAAATTGTCGGCAAATATTGAGCGAAAAAACATATATGCCTCTTTGCTCGAAGTAAAATTAGGTAATTCCAATTTCTGTTCAAAAATGCGTCTATTCCCTAATTCAAGTGCAGCCATTATTGTAACAGCTTTTGTAGTTCCAAGTCCGTTAATTTTTTTATATTTTTGTAAATTGAAAGTTGCCAGTATGTTTAAGTTATCGTTGGCTTCTTTTAACAAATTTCGGGCAACATCTATAGCAGTTTGGCTTTTTGTTCCTGTTCTTATAAGTATTGCCAATAATTCTGCATTACTTAAAGCTCTTATCCCTTTTTTAACAAGTTTTTCTCTTGGGCGATCATCTTCTGCCCACTGTTTTATTGTAGTTTTTTTTGTGTTGCTCATAAAAAAAAGTCTCCCAAATTTAGGAAGACTTTTGATATGTATGATGCTTAATTAAATCTTTTTTAAGAAAGTGCCTGAACGTGCTTTGTTAACTTTGATTTTAAATTAGAAGCTTTGTTTTTATGTATTACATTCTTTTTTGCTAATTTATCAAGCATACTAACAACTTTTGGTAACAATTCCATAGCTTCTTTCTTGTCTTTAAGTAAACGTAATTTTTTTATAGCATTACGAGTTGTTTTTGCATAATAACGATTATGTAAACGACGCTTTTCGTTTTGACGAATACGCTTTTCTGCTGATTTATGATTTGCCATTTTATTTTTATTTTGTTCTTTGCAGCCCGTAGGGGAATCGAACCCCTGTTTCAAGAATGAAAATCTTGCGTCCTAACCCCTAGACGAACGGGCCTTGTAACTTCCTTTTTTTTGGGACTGCAAAAGTAAAATGTTTATTTTTTATTTCCAAATTTTTTCTTATCTTTTTTATAAGAATTTCCATTAATTTGACTTTGAGCTGTAACTTCACTCGTTCCCGACATAAAATCGCTTTTATATTCTTGTATTTTAGTTTTTTTAACTCCCAAAATTATACTTAAATCAGGTTTATTGCCTTTTTTATTTTCTTCTAAAATATATTTTACCTGTTCGAGCGATAAAGCTATTACATCTATCGCTGATTCCTTCGCTTTCGAATACCAAAACAATGCCCTAAATATATCTACTTTCTGACAGTACAAATCCCCATCAAGCATTTGTAAAACATCGTAAGTTTCTGGAAAAAATTTGCGTGCATCAACATATACATCTAATTCGTAATTTAAACAACATTTCAATTTACTACATTGACCTGTTAATTTTTGCGGATTTGGAGCTAATTCTTGTAATCTGGCTGCTGTAGTTGGAACAGATACAAAATCGTTTAGCCAAGACGAGCAACACAATTCCCTACCACAAGATCCAATACCACCTATTCTACCTGCTTCCTGACGTGCACCTATTTGTTTCATCTCAATTTTTACTTTAAATTCGGCTGCTAATACTTTAATTAGTTCCCTAAAATCAACTCTGTCGTCGGCTATGTAATAAAAAATAGCTTTTGATTTATCGCCTTGATATTCTACATCGCCTATTTTCATCTCTAAGCCCAGCGATTTTGCTATTTGTCTCGATTTAATCATAGTTGAATGTTCGAGTGAAATAGCTTTTTCCCATTTTTCTATATCGGTTGGACGAGCTTTGCGGTATATTTTCTTTTGAATATCTTCAACTTTTTTACCTAAAATACGCAATCGTTCATATACTATTTCACCCATTGCATTAACTATACCTATATCGTGTCCCATAGCAGCTTCTACTGCAACAATATCACCTTTTTTAAGAGATAATTTTGACGGATTTATAAATATATCTTTACGAGTATTTTTAAAACGTACTTCTACTATGTCGGGAATAAATGACGATACAGGATAATCAGATAAATAATCGTAAACATCTAATTTTGCACAAGACGATAATGTTTTGCAATGCGAAACTTCATTCATATTCTCAAATACACACCCCCTAGAATTACATACGTTTAGTTTCATATCTTCTATTTAATAAAATAATTTGCAAAGTTAATACATAAAATGGTAAATTAGTTTAAAAAACTGTAAATCATTCTAAATCATATTATCTAAGCAAATCATTTTGTACTCTCCTTATGTTTTTATAACTTGCAGCCAATATGAGGGCATTTAAAATAATAAAACGTATTTTTATTGTATTACTAATTTTTTTATTTATTACCATATCTGCAAGTATTTTACTAACATACATTTATAAAGAAGAAATAAAACAATGGGCATTGTCGCAAATTAATTTGTATTTCAACACAGAAATAAAAATTGACGAGATTGATTTTTCTATAATAAAAAATTTTCCTGATGCAACAATTATATTAAATAAAGTTGTTTTAAAATCGAGCCAAACATATAATAAGAAAGATTTAAAATTAAATACAGATACATTATTAAAAGCTGCAAATATTTTTCTGCAGTTTAATCTTTTTGACATTTTTCAAAAAAAATATACACTTCAAACTATAAAACTTAACGATGCCAATATACTCCTTTGTTACGATAAAAAAGGAAATAATAATTTTTCAGTATTGAAAAAAAACAATGAACAAGCCTCGAAAGACACATTATACATTAAGCTCGATAAAATTAAACTAAACAGAACAACAGTTAAAATTTACAATGCAGCAAAACGTTTGGCAGTTGAAACTTATGCTAACAATTTTACTTTATCGGGCAATTTTTATAAAGATAAATATACCATAGTAACACGAGGAGCGATAGACCTAAAACAACTAATTGTTGATAAAGTAAATTATTTAAAAACCGACAAAGCAAAAATTAATTTAAATATTAAAGTTAATAATAATGAACTTGAAATTAAAAAAGGAACCATTAAACTTGGCAAAATTACATTATTGGTAAACGGAAATTATCAAATCAACGACAAAAACGATAACATAAATATTAGAATAGAAGGTCACAAACAATCGTTAAGCGATTTAACAAAAAGTTTGCCCGAAAATTATACATCGTTTTTTGAAAAAGTTGAATCGAGTGGCATAATAGATTTTTCAGTACATATTCAAGGTGGTATTAGCTACAATGTAAATCCTCGTATTAAAGCTTCATTTACATTACACGACGGCTTTATGAAAAACTATAAATCGAACACAAAACTTAATAAAATTAACTTAAAAGGTTCGTTCGATAATGGACTTAAACAAAATCTTGAAACAACTTATTTAATTATTGATACTTTTTACACACAATTTGGCGATAGCTCTTTTATTGGGCAATTTTCTATATTTAATTTTTCTAAACCTCTTATTAAACTTAAGCTAAATGGTTTTGTAAATCTTGAACAATGGAAAGCACTTTTTAACTTAGACACATTCGAAGTTTTAAAAGGTAATATTTCTTTATATCTTGACTACGCTGGAAAGTTAAAAAGCCTTTCGAACATTTCAGCCACCGATTACAAAAATGCAATTGTAAAAGGAAATATGTATATTAACAATGCATCTATTAAAATACAAAACAATCCGCTTGCAATTCAAAATTTTAATGGAAACATTCGCTTCAATAACAACGACGTTTATACCGATAATGTAATGTTTGAACTCAATAATAGCCAGTTTATATTAAAAGGAATAATAAAAAACTTTATTGCTTACCTAATGCTTCCTAACGAAAAATTAGAAGCTAATATCAATCTAAATATAAACAAAATAAACATAGAAAACTGGCAAAGCAATAATAATAATTCGAGTTCTTATTTACCAACCGACATTATTTTTAAAGGCAATATAAATATTGACGAATTTACTTACAATAAATTTGTTGCAAAAAAAATTCTATGTTCTTTAGAATTAATTAACGGAAACATTTATTTCAGTAACTTACAACTTAATACAATAGATGGCAGTGCTTTTTTAAAGGGAAGATTAATTACAAACTCTAAAAAAGAAACTTTATTACAAAGCGAATGCAATTTACAGAATATTAACATAAAACAACTATTTCAATCTTTCGACAACTTTGGTCAAGACTTTATTACAGAAAAACATTTACAAGGAAAACTTAATTCCTATTTGCCCTACGTTCAAATAAAATGGGATAGTACATTTAAAATTATTGAAAAAGATATTATACTTTATGCAAACATAGAAATTACAAACGGACAGCTAATTGAATTCGAACCTATATATAAACTTGCCGATTATATTGAACTCGACGAGCTTAAGCAAATAAAATTTTCAAACCTTAAAAACGACATAAGTATTAAAGATAGAAAAATAATTATTCCTAATATGGAAGTTAAAACCAATGCTTTCACAATAGAAGTAAGCGGTGAACATACTTTCGACAATTACTTAGAATATCGCATAAAACTACTTTTACGCGAATGGTTAGCAAAAAAAGCCAAAAAAAATAAAAAAGAAAATCTTGAATTTGGTATAGAAGAAAACGACGGACTTGGCTCAACAGCTCTTTATCTAATAATTAAAGGAACCGAAAATAAATATCAAATTTCTTACGATTCCAAAAAAATGAAAGAACAAGTTAAAGAAAGTCTAAAACAAGAAAAAGAAGAAATTAAATCTGTATTACGTGAAGAATTTGGATTATTCAAAAAAGATACTACACTAAAAAATACTTTTAAAAAACAACAAGAACAAAAAAGTAAAAAATTTATAATTGTTTGGGACGAAGATGAACCCCAACAAGATAAAAGCGAATAAATATGAATTTGATGGATAAAAACATACGTCAATTTATAAAAAAACATCACGTTTTCAACTTAGCTGTTTTTAATGAAAATGAAGTTTGGACAGCTTCGTGTTTTTACGCTTACTGGGAAGATAAAAACGCTTTGATATTTCTATCAGACGAAGATACCAAGCATTCACAAATGATGATAATAAATCCAAATGTTGCAGGCACAATAACACTCGAAACTCGCATTGTTGGTAAAATTCAAGGGCTACAATTTAAAGGCACGGTAGAAAAAGCCGATAATGAAATTCTTTCTATTTCAAAAAAAATATATTACAAAAGATTTCCTTACGCCTTAGGCACACAATCTACATTCTGGATTCTCTTTGTACAGTATGCAAAACTAACAGACAACAAACTTGGTTTTGGCAAAAAAATAATATGGCAAGCAGAAGAACAAAAAAACGCATTGTTATGAGAATATTATTACTTTTAATACTTCTATTATTTATAAAATCAGTATCGGCTCAAGAAGATTTTTTTACAGAACAATCTAAACCAATAAATAAAAAAACAAAAGAAAAAAAAATTACCGGTAATCGTTTATTTTTTGGAGGCAACTTTGGTATTCAGGCTGGTGATTATACTATAATTGAGCTTTCACCTTTAATTGGTTATCGTATTACCGAAAAACTATCATCAGGAATACAAATTAATTATAGCTATATTCATATCTCAGTTTTAAAAATTTCTACTCATATATACGGAGGTTCATTATTTTCGAATTACTACATTAACAAAAATATATTTGCTCGTTGCGAATATGAATGGTTAAGTCTGGAAAGTCGTTATTTTCATACTGCAATTTATCAAACACAAAAACGTTTCTCAGTGCATAGTGTATTAATAGGCGGAGGATATCGCCAACAAATTGGAGAACGCAGTTATATTAACCTTATGATTCTATGGAATTTAAATGAAAATGCCTTATCGCCATATCAAAATCCTATAATACGCATAAGTTTTGAACTTTAAATCTTTTACTGTTCTATAATTTTAATTGCTGCAACCAAAAAGTTTTCTTTCTTCTATTCTTTTAGCTATAAAAACAGGAACCATTTTTTTCCATTTATCGTCGCCATAATAAATACACTTTAAAATATCTTCGCTTTGAATATACAAACGTTCCTTTTTTACATTTTCTATATCTAATATCTTACCTTCTTGTTTTAAAAAATTATACAAATGCGTTAAGTTTTTCTTAACAACAAAATTGCTCGATGTTATAAGTTCTTTATTATGATTAATGTAAGGATAAACATATAATTTTACATTTTGTGCAAATAACCTTCCCATTGCTTCAAGAATACCACCTTTCAAATTCACATAAAAACTATCGTCCATTAGTTTTTCTAAAATATTTGCCCCCAAAACTAATCTAAGTTCCATTATTGTATGAGAAGTCATATATTGCACTAGCTTATAAAACTCTTTAAAATTAGAAACCATTACGTTCTGACCCATTTCGTTTAGCAAATTAACCCTATCGAGGTAATCCTTTTCGTTAAATTCTTGAGTTTTAAGTAAATTATTTAAAGTTATTTCACAAATTATCAGGCTATTGTCTCTTGAATAACCAACTTCTTTTTTAAAAAAGCCGAAGCCAGCCTTGAGCATATCGAAATGCACATAGTTAGGTGGTCTAAAACTTCCCCTAAGCAACATAATATTTTTTTTATAAAACATGTCGCTTGGCTGTTGAATTTTTCCATCTCTATCGAATACACTTGCAGGGGTATAGCCCATTTTTACTAGCAGTAAGCTAATTATGCGATTATCTATTTCTTTAAATAATTCACCTTCTAACGAAAGCATGTTTATTTCAAGTCTGTCCGATGTTAAGTTATCCATTAAAGACTCTAAAAAATCGTGTATGTTATTCGAATAATAATAAGCAGCATATATTAAATTTATTCCAATAACCCCCAAGGTGTTTTGTTGTAAAATAGTGTCGTTTTCTTTTAAATTTAAATGCATTATTATTTGATTAGGGGGCGATTTTGGTTCGTGTTGAAATTTAATGCCCAACCAACCATGGCCTTGATTATCCTTACGAAAATTAATTGTTTCTACAGTATTAGCAAAAGCAAAAAAAGTGGAAACCTCTCCCCTCTCGGCATCTAATAAACAAACAACCTCGTTATATTCAACATCTAACATTTTAACAAGCCGTTCTTTGCTGACGTAGCGTTTAGCTTTCCCTTTGTATAAATAATCGCTATACTTTTTGTCATAAGCAGAAATGCTTTTTGCAATGGTTCCCGAAGAGCCACCTGCACGAAAAAAATAACGTGCAACTTCTTGTCCTCCGCCTATTTCGGCCAATGTGCCAAATATTTTATGATTAAGATTAATTTTTAATGCTTTATTCTGTGTACTTAAAATTTCGCGACTCATACTAACAAAGGTAATACAAATTCTTTTAAACTATCTGAACTACTTTTCATATATATTTCAGAATACGGTAACATTAAAATTTTCCAATCTGGATATTGTTCGAGTATTTTTTTTGACACTTCCTCATTTAAATCGTATTTATTAACAATTAAGGCAATATTGCTTTTATAAGTAAGTTGATATTCTTTTATTTTATCTAAAAACTCAAAAACCTGCTGATGTGGTTCTATAATAGGCATTAGAATGCTTGCAAAAGGAATTAAAGACAATGTTAAACGAGTCCAACCTGGATATGCTTCGCAAATCATTATCTTTTTCTGATATGAAATCATAACATCCCATGCTTTATCGCGAATTATTCTTACTGGACGTATTCCGTTTTTCGGATAGTATTGTAATGTTCCATAAACAATAATAGCATCGTTTGACTTTTTCTGGAAAATTTTTCCTCCTATTAAGTTTTGCATCGAAATGGCACCTGTAGGGCAAACCTGAACACAATTAGCACAACCAGTACAATTTTGCTTAATAATTTGTGCTTGTCCTCTGAACATACGAATTGCTTTAAATTTGCATTCATCTTCACAATCGCCACAACCCATACATGCATATTCGTCAACAACAGCTTCCTGACCAAGATAATAAATATCCTCTTGCAAAACATCTGTTATATGACGCCAAGTGCTTGTAAAAGTGCAATCAGCATATACAGCATTTCCTCCTACAATTTCTACCAACATTTTCATCAACGTTGTTTTTCCTGTACCGCCTTTATCAGATATTAATAAAATCTCTTTCATTTTAATCGAAATTTAACAAATACGTTAAATCTTTTATTACCTGTTGATAGTCTTCGTCTGTAATTTTTTTTCCTTGAATAGCTTCTATGTTTATTTCTTTTGTATGAGGCACAGAAAGTGCAAACGAATATCCACGTTCTGCAAACAATTCGTAATAATTTCTGTTTACTGCTAAAATTATTTCCGCCTGATCGTGTGAAATTGATTTATACAACATTTCCCATGATAATAAATCATTATTATAAAATATAATTTTATTAGAAAGATTGATTAAATCGGACCATAGTTCTCTAAATCCCGATAAAAAATCTAATAAAAGAATTGCATCATGAGGTAATTTTTTTGTTAAAATGTTGATAATAGTTTTACAATGCCAAGATGATAGAATTTCTTTCGGTTTTAAATTAGTTCTAAAGACTCTGTTATTTATTAAACTTTGTTCAATAGAACCTATTTTTCTAGATCCCCAAAAAACTGATTGATATTTACAAGCATATATACAAGAACCACAAGAAATACATAATTCATTATAAGTTACATACATTTCACCATAACGAACAATTGCACCACTATTACAACTTTTCTGACATTCATCGCAAAAAATACATTTTAATTTATCCCATTGTGGAACTTCTCTAACAACAGATTCATAAACACTCCACATGCTTTTATCATGATAAAATAACGGAGGAATTAAATCAGATAACGAAATCCAATAAACATCTTTATCTTTCGATAATAGATATTCAAAAAGACTTGCCATTAAGGTTGTAACCCCAACTCCTCCTGTGCTTCCTATACCTGTAACTATCATAATATTATATTATTCCACATTCAAAGCTACAAAAATATAATTAAATTTGCACAAAAAATATGAATATATATTCTTATAACGTTAATGGTATTAGAGCTGCTTTAAACAAAGGTTTGTTTGAGTGGTTAAAAGAAGAAAATCCTGACTTTATTTGCTTTCAGGAAATAAAAGCTACTCCCGATCAATTCGATGTGAATATTTTTAAAGCATTAAATTATCAATTATTTTGGAATCCTGCTGAACGTAAAGGATATAGTGGAGTTGCCGTATTAACTAAAATACCACCAAAAACCTTTTATTTCGGAATGAATAACACCACTTTCGATATAGAAGGAAGAATTATTGTAACCGAATTCGATTCATTTACACATGTATGCGTTTATGTTCCTTCCGGAAGTATGGGAGATGAAAGACAAGAATTTAAAATGAACTTTCTTTATGTTTTTTATAATTTCATTCAAGATTTATTACAAAAGAATTCAAAACTTGTTGTAAGTGGCGATTTTAATATCTGTCATAAACCAATTGATATAAATAACCCTAAAAAGCACGAAAACGTTTCGGGATTTTTACCAGAAGAAAGAGAATGGATGGATAAATTTGTTGAATTAGGATTTATAGATTCGTTCAGAAAATTTAACCAACAGCCAGAACAATACACATGGTGGAGTTACCGTCAGCGTGCCAGAGAAAAAAATTTAGGATGGCGTATAGATTACCATTTTGTGTCGAAAGAACTAAACCCTGTTTTGATAGATGCTAAGATTTTTCCATCTGTTTATCATTCAGATCATTGTCCAGTAGCCATTAAGTTAAGTGTTTAATTATGAAAACATTTATTTTGCTACTATTAATTTCTAATTTTATATTTGCTCAACCGCCAGCTGGTTATTACGATGGCACACAGGGATTAGTTGGAGATAGTTTGCGTTTTAAATTAAGTCAAATTATTTCTAACAACTTTATCTCTGTTACATATTCTTCGTTATACACACATTATCAGTTAACCGACAAAAAAGCAAATGGAAAAGTTTGGGACATGTATAGTGATATTCCTGGTGGTATTCCGCCATACGAATATGATTTTAACCAAACATGTGGAAACTATACACAAGAAGGACAATGTTACAATCGCGAACACACTGTTCCAGCAAGCTGGTTCAACAATGCTTACCCTATGTACAGCGATTTATTTATGGTTGTTCCAAGCGATGGTTATGTAAACAATAAAAGAGCAAACTATCCATATGGAAAAGTAGCAAACGCCACATGGATATCTATGAATGGAAGTAAACTTGGAACAAGTGCTGTAAATGGCTATATAGGAACTGTTTTTGAGCCAATAGATTCGTTTAAAGGCGACTTTGCTCGTATTTATTTTTATGTAGCTACACGTTACTTAAACAATATACCATCGTGGAATAGTTCAACTGTTTTTCAAGGAAATAATTTATCTAATTGGGCAAAAAATTTATTTATTCAATGGCATAATTTAGATCCTGTATCGGTAAAAGAAATTCAAAGAAATAATGCTGTTTATCAAATACAAAATAATAGAAACCCGTATGTTGATTTTCCTGAGTTTGTTAATGCTGTTTGGCTTGGTACTTATGATGTAGAAACATTAGCAAAACCAGAATTTTCTGTTTTCCCAAATCCTGCAAGCGATTTTATTCAATTAACAGTTATAACTAATGATTCATACGATTTATTTATATACAATAGTGTAGGGAACAATGTATTTAATACAAAAGTTTTTAATAACAATATAGAAATACCCATTCATCAATTGCCAGATGGATTTTATATTATTCAAATTAAAAATAATAATTTTTCGGTGTTTAATAGGTTTTTAAAGATTAGTATCTCTAATTGATAAACAATATTTTTGAAACAAAAGTTTCTTTGCCATTTTCATCTGTCGAAAAGATTAAATAAACTCCTGTTGCAACCTTTTTACCATTATATGTTTTTCCATTCCAAACAGCTTGTCCACCTTCTGCCTGTGTTTCAAACACGATATTGCCCGAAATATCAGTTATTTTAACATAAGCATTTTGTACTAATCCTCTAATAGCAATAATTCCATTATAATCTGGTTTTACCGGATTAGGAAAAACTTCTACACTACGATGAAAATTATTGCCCTCGGTTGCCGTTCCTCTAAACGAACAAATACCTTTATCTGTTGCAAAAAAAACTTCTCCCGAATAAGGATCAATAGCAATGTCGTTTATTGTATTTGACAACAAAGGGCTGTTTTCTACGTTGAAATGATATAGTTCTTTTGTACAATCTTCCGACATTAAAAAAACCCCACCAGAATTTGTTCCTATCCATTTTCGGTTTGCACCATCTATTGATATTGCTGTAATAACCTCAGATTCGAACAAATAGTTAGCTTGACCTTCTATTTCGTTTGGTAATTTAATACGCTGTGCATAAAAATTAGTCTGATTAAATACATTTTCTTGATTGTAATAATAAACCAACCCTTTTGCTGTTCCTACCCACAAAAGACCTTCTTTATCTTCTTTTATACAAAAAATATCATTCGAAATTTCTTCGCCTTCGCTACTAATAACAGAAACTTTTCTGTACTTATCATCGGAAGTATTATTTAAAGTCCCATTGTCGGAAAATGCGAATAATCCTCCTCCTTTAGGAAAAATAATCCACTTTACACCTTTTGATGTACAAAGAATATCTCCTAAAATTTTTTTTCCTCCCATTGGAACCGACAAAGCATAAGTTTGCCAAGAACCATCTTTTTTTAATACAACAACGTTGTTGTCCACTTCTGATAAGGCTATCCATAAGTTACCTTCCAAATCAAAATCCATTCCTGTTATTCGCACATAGGGCTGATTTGGAACAATTGTCTCAAGTGGACTATTATACTGATTATACACAGTATCAATATTGCCGTTGGTAATTTTTATCAAACCCGATCCAAATGAACCAAAATACACCTGATTTGTGTTATTCGGATTTATTTTTACATAACAAACATCGAAAACAGAATTTAATTGCGTATGAGAATACTGGTATAATGAATTCCAATTTTCGTCTTTAAAGTGATACATAGCAGCTCCTTTCCATTGATTATTCAATGTTTTTGTTACACCACCTGCAGTTGCCCAAAGATTATTTGCTTTACAATCTAAGCGCATTACATCGTTTAACAATGGTCCGTTAGGTTTTATCCATATCAATTCGTTGTTATTAGCAGTTTTCTTTTTCCAAACCATACCACCATATAAATCGGCAACCCACAAATCGCCACGCTCGTCAAAAACAGCATTGTTAGGTGTTACCCACTGTAGATGTAATTTCTCCACACTATCAGATGTGTTTTTTATAACTCTAATAACAGATTCGTCAGAAATAGTTAGTATATTGTTACACTTTTGCATTGATTTAATATTTTTTAAACTAGTATCCACTTCTTCCCACGTATTGTTGTTAAAGACGTATAGCTTATCGTTGTTCCAAGTATTCGATTTATAAACTGCATATAGCTTTTGGTTGAAATATTCGATAAATTTAAAATTTTTGTTATAATTTGGGATTGTTAAAATTTTTGACCAATTCTGATAATTAGCCAAATTCACACCTTGTAAAAACGCATAATATATACCATTTGTTGAAGCAGCATAAATTTTTTCATTACTAAAAGCAATATCCTGAACCTCAACATTGGTAGCATTTGCACCTATTATATATGTTTCCTTAACTTCGTATTTATCAATGTCTATCACAACAATACCAAAACCCGTTCCCAAATAAGTTTTACCGTTATAATATTCTATACAATTTATAGATTTATTGCCAATAATTGGTTTTTGTTTTATGTCTGATATATTAAAAATTCTATTGTTCTTAATAACATCAATATTACCATTTTCGTAACCGATTACCAATGATTTTTTTTCTTTTATATATTTAATACATTTTATTGTTACATCTGACAATCCGTTTACTTTATCTAATTTACGTATTGAGTTATCGTTTAAGTTAAACGCAAATAAACCTCCTGTAGTTAGACAATATACAACATCATTTGCAGGAGCAACATCAATTGCACAATTATATGATAAATGAGTTCGCCATGTTCCTATTGGAATTTGCGAAAACGAATAATTCACAAAAAATAAAATGTTTAAAATTATTACTACTTTCATAAAAAATTTTATGAGTTAAATAACTCTCTTTTTAAAAAATTATTGTCTGTTTTAAAAGATTATCTAAATGTATTCTATCCAGTTGTATGGATCGGGAATATCGCCAAACTGAATACCTAAAATTGTTTTATAAAGTTCTGTTGATACAGGTCCAGCTTTTCCATCTTTACAAAAATGATATTCTTTTCCTGTTTCCAAATCTACAATTAATCCAATAGGGCTAATAATGGCAGCTGTTCCGCAAGCTCCAACTTCTTCAAAAGTTTCAAGTTCGTCAATAGGCAAAGGTCGTTGTTCTACGGCTAATCCCATATCGCGTGCAAGGTGCATAAGACTTTTGTTTGTTATAGATGCAAGAATTGAGGTTGATTGAGGTGTAACGTAAATGTTTTGTTTTATTCCAAAAAAGTTTGCAGCTCCAATCTCATCAATATATTTTTTTTCTTTTGCATCTAAATACATAGGTGCATTGTATCCATTTTTTTGTACTTTAATTATACCTCTTAAACTTGCGGCATAGTTACCACCAACTTTAAATGTTCCTGTTCCAAGAGGGGCAGCTCTATCGCTATCGCGTACGATACCTATTTTTACAGGATTAAATCCTTCTTTAAAATATGGACCCACAGGAGTTACAAAAACTAAAAACATATATTCGCTTGCAGGTTTAACACCTACTTCTGCTCCCGTACCAATTAGGAGTGGACGTATGTATAAAGATGCCCCGGTTCCGTATGGAGGTACAAAGCCTATATTTAATTTTACAGCTTTAACAATTGCTTCATAAAAAAGCTGTTCTGGAACTTCGGGCATGTAAAGTCCCCTTGCAGAGTGTTGTAATCGTCTTGCATTTTCTATCCATCGAAACAAACGAATTTTACCATCTTTACCTCGATATGCCTTTAACCCTTCAAATGCTTGTTGACCATAATGAATAGCTGTTGCTGCTATGTGAATGGGGATATAGTCGTCGTTACTAAATTCTAATGACGACCATTGCCCATTCTTATAATAACTTCTAACATGATAATCTGTTTTAACATAACCAAACGGTAAATGAGTCCAATCCAGATCTAACATAACACTTAAATTTAATCGTTACTTACACATATAATTTCAAATGGTATTTGTATAAGGTCGGCATATTCTTCGCCAATGTCTCTCATATCTTCATCGTCTTCTTCGTAATACCACAAAACTTTTACATTTGCACCATTTTTAACAGCTTCTTCTACAACCAAAAATAATGATAATAATGCTTTTGATGATGCTGTATTCAAATAATCTAATTTAAAATGAATAACTGTTTCATTGTTTGGATTTTTAAAGTATTCGGTAAACCAATCTATAATAGGTTGATAAAAAACATTGACGTTTTCGGGCAAACTTTTACCTTTTATCTCAAAAATATTATTTTGTTTATCCAAATTTACATAAGGACTGTCTATTGTTGGTTGTATAACTATTGTTTCCATATTTTATTTTTTTATTATTACTTGCAAAGTAAATATTATAAAGTCGTCCGATATAGGATAAAAATGAAAGTACAAGTTATTGTTAGTTTTGCGTGCAATATCTATAAATCCTAACCCAGCCCCTCCCTTTTCACTTATTGTCCCTCTTATTAACTGTTCTTTATACATCTGACGAAGTTGTTCTTTGGTTTTACCTTTTATTTGTAGTTCTTTATTTAATAAAATACTCTTCTGAGCATCATTAACAATATTTGATGAAAATATTTGTATGCTATCATTGAAATTTGAAATTAAAATTGAGCCCTTTTTATAATAGTTTTCTTGATTATTTAAATACTTAATAGTGTGTTTTTCAATATTTTGAATACATTCGACCATTATGTTAAAGGTTTTCTTTTGTATAATTCGTGGTAATTGTGACTTAAAAAAATAAGATTCAAGTGTATGCAATAAAGCTTTAATTATTTCGTGATTAACCTCACCACAATAATGTAAAATAATATTTTCGCCTTTTATATAAGGAAAACTTTCCTGAATATAATTTAAAAAATTTATATTTTTATTTTCTGTCATAAAAATTAGAGCCATAAAGATAAAAAATAAATTTCATTTTTTACAATTTTAATTATTTGTTCAAAAACATAATTTAGTTTGTTTTTATATATATTTGTCCTGTTTTATAAAAGAAAGAAGAGATAGAACCTAATAACGATTCGTAGTATCCCAAAATAAGAAAAGAATCTTTTTTTAAAGATTTGTAAAAATTATAAACCACTTTATTTTGTAAATCCATGTTAAAATAAATTAATAAATTCCGACACATTATAATATCAAATGCTTCTATTGGATAAATGTCTGTAACTAAATCGTGTTTGTAAAATTGAACTTTACCAACAAATTCAGGTCTAAGCTGAAAAAGATTTTTAGAAGAATTTATTTCAAAGTACTTTGAATAAGATATTTTAGAATTGCCATCACGATTCAAAACCATATCAAAATTTTTTAAATATTCCATATCAACATGGTATCTAAAAAGCCCGCTTTTTGCACTTTGAAGCACATCTGCATTCAAATCTGTACCTATAATAGTTGTTTTTTCTAATAATTGATGTTCGTTCAATAAAATTAGCATAGAAAAAGCTTCATGACCATACGAACAGCCCGGATGCCAAATTTTAATATTTTCTCTGTTTTTTAATTTAGGTATAACTTTTTCTTCAAGTTCTATCCATACTGAAGGATCTCTAAAAAATTCAGTAGTATTTACAGTAATTTCTTTAATTATATCATCTATAATAAGCGGATTTTTATTTATTTTTAATACAAGTTCGTTTAAATTACATTGATAAATAGATAAAATTTTTTCTAAACGGCGAGATAAAGACTTGTATGAATAATCAAAAAAATTGTAACCCGATAAACGAAAAATTTCTGTAACAAAAAGTTTTATTTGATTTTCTGAAAATTCCATTAATGCAAATTTACATTAAGATTTTTAAAAATTTTTCATAAAACAAGTTAAAACTTTTTTTAATAAAGCATAAACTCAATTAAAGATTAAAAGTTTCATTTATATTTTTAAAATATCAAAACTGTATAGTTTATAAAGTTGATTTTAAAATAATTTACTTAGTCTTGGTTGCGTAAAAAAGTATATTTTTCGACACTTTTTTAAAAATTAACAAGTCTATTTTTAGTTTAAAACTGATGGTATTTAACTAAACCATCTATTGGATTTTTTATTACATTATGTATTAGTATGTTATGTGAACGAGCTACATTCATAAGTTCGTTTTGAAAATAAAAAGCTATTGAGCCTACAAAAGAAACTAATTGATTTTCTATGTAATAAGGCACAACATGATTTTTTAATAATTCATCAAAGCAATAAACTATAAGGTTTTGTATTTCCTCATCGTGTTTGTATTGAAAAATGAACTTAGCAAATTGTGCTAAAAACTTATTTGGATAAGTATTTTTATAAAGCTCTGATAATATTTTATTCATTTCACTGCCAAAATATTCGTAAAATTTTTGTATAATTTCTTCCTTTAATTCACTATAAAATACTTTTCTTAAAAAAACTTTACCCAAATGAGCTCCACTTCCTTCGTCTCCTAAAATAAAACCGAGCGATGGTTTGTATTTTAATAATTTTTGCCCGTCGTAAAAAGCCACATTTGATCCCGTACCTAAAATTCCAATCCAACCTGTATTGGTAGCATATACTGCTCTTGCTGCTCCTAAAATATCGTTTTCTATATATATTTCTGAATAAGTAAATATTTTTCTTAATGCCTTAAAAATAATCTGTTTCTTTTCGTCAGTGGAGCAGCCTGCTCCATAAAAAAATATCCTTTTTACTGAAAACGAAGAAAATAAACTTACTACACTTACTATTTTTTCTTCACTTACAAAAAAAGGATTAAGACCTTCGGTTTCCTCGTATTTTATGCCATTAGCTTTAATTATAGCCCATTGAGTTTTTGTAGAACCACTATCTGCAATTAAAATCATTTTTCGAAGTAATAAAACTTTTACGTATAATAAAAAAGATAATAACTATTATTATTAAAAAACAAAGTAATGAAATAGGTGGCATATAACCTAACCATTTTTCAACGTCGAACCAAACCTTAACGCCCAAAAAAATTAAATGTAAAGAAATCAATACAAGGAATATTAAATAATTAGGGTTTGCTGAAAAATTCAAACTGCAAATTAAGTAATAATTTTTCAAATTCATAGTAAGTTTTCTTTTCAAAAGCAAATGTACATAAAAATTTCTTTTACAGAAATGGGATTAAAAACTCTTGAAGTTTTATAGGAGAAATATACAAATTTCATTGCATTTTATGGTAAAAAATACAACATAAGTTATTAACAATCAAATTGTTGATAATTTTTTCAGCGGAGCCTAATGAAATCATATCTTATCATAATCATCTGCGTTATCAGCGTTCCATTAAAATACAATAGAACGCAGAGGACGCTGATTTAAGTGATAATCACTGATAATTAAATCATATCTTATCATAACCATCTGCGTTATCAGCGTTCCATTAAAATACAATAGAACGCAGAAGACGCTGATTTAAGTGATAATCGCTGATAATGAAATCATATCTCATCATAACCATCTGCGTTATCAGCGTTCCGTTAAAATACAATAGAACGCAGAAGACGCTGATTTAGATGATGACCGCTGATAATGAAATCATATCTCATCATAACCATCTGCGTTATCAGCGTTCCATTAAAATAAAATAGAACGCAGATGACGCTGATTAAGCAGATATACACCGATAATAAAATCATATTTTATCATAATCATCTGCGTTATCAGCGTTCCATTGAAATACAATAGAACGCAGATGACGCTGATTTAGATGATGACCGCTGATAATGAAATAATATCTTATCATAACCATCTGCGTTATCAGCGTTCCATTGAAATGCAATAGAACGCAGAGGACGCTGATTTAGATGATAATCACTGATAATAAAATCATATTTTATCATAATCATCTGCGTTATCAGCGTTCCATTGAAATAAAATAGAACGCAGAGGACGCTGATTAAGATGATGATCGCTGATAATGAAATCATATCTTATCATAACCATCTGCGTTATCAGCGTTCCGTTAAAATACAATAGAACGCAGAGGACGCTGATTTAGATGATGATCACTGATTATTAAATCATATTTTATCATAACCATCTGTGTTATCAGCGTTCCATTGAAATAAAATAGAAC
>Ga0308411_10000204_pt1 | contig 36581 bp, 33 predicted proteins | sample HotsprottomLayer_2_FD_203530 | JGI IMG/M metagenome (GOLD analysis project Ga0308411, IMG submission 203530) | Hot spring phototrophic mat microbial communities from Octopus Spring, Yellowstone National Park, Wyoming, United States -... | ecosystem: Environmental > Aquatic > Thermal springs >... | reverse complement strand
GGCGTTGTCCAGGTTCACGTACCGCGCGAGCCGACCGTCCAGCAGCGGCACGAAGGTTTCCAGTCCCACGATCTCGCCCCGCACGCGCTCCAGCCAGCGATCCATGGTCGCCACCGCCTCAGCCGACTTGCACCGAGAGCGCGCCCTCGAGGATGCCCTCGAGCACCATCTGGCGCGCGTTGCCGATCTGCGCTTCCACGACGCGCGCCGCGCGGTCGGGGTCGCGGGCGGCCACGGCCTCCACGAGCTCCACGTGCTCGGCCACGAGCGCATGGGCCCGGTCGCGGACGTCGAGGCCCAGGTGGAAGAGCCGCTCCAGGTCGTCGAGCAGCCGGTCCAGCAGCACGACCAGCCGCTGGTTCCCGGCCAGCCGCGCCACCGCCAGGTGGAAGGCCTTGTTCTGCGAGAGGAACCGCGCCTGGCTGTCCACGTCGCCAACGACATAGGGATCGCCCACCAGCCGTCGGAGCTCCTCCACCTGCCCGGGCGCGGCGGACCGCGCGGCGCGGATCGCGGTCTCGCGCTCCAGGATCAGGCGCAAATCGAAGAGGTCCGCCACCTGCTTCACGGTGATCGGCGTGACGACGTACCCGCGGCGCGGGATCGCTTCGACCAGCCCTTCGTGCTGGAGCGTCTTGAGGGCCTCCCGCAGCGGTGATTTGCTCACGCCGTACGCGCGCGCGAGTTCGCCCTCGACCAGGCGGTCGCCGGGCCGGAACCGGCCGGTGAGGATCTGGCGGCGCAGCGCCTGGTGGATCGGGCGGCCGAGCCCGGCGTGTCGTGGCGAACGCGTCCGTGCGAGCGGCACTGAGATCCCCGTGGAATACTACTGATGTCCTACACGGGGCGCTTCGCCACAGGCCTGGTCTGATCCTGCCGCTCCGGGCCGGGCAGGCCCCCGGCGCCGGGGCGGGAATTCACCGGGCGCGCCACGAAGGTGGCGAGGATGGCCGCGGCGAGCCGGCGAGGCCACTACATCACGCTGTCGCTCGTGGCCTGGACGCTGCTGGGCACGCTCGCCGACATCTGGGCGCACGGACAGCGCCTGCCCGAGACCTTCTTCAGTCCCTACCACGCGCTGTTCTACACGGGCTACCTGGCGACGGCCATCTGGCTCGTCCGCCCGGTGCTTGCGGCCCGCGGAAGCGGGCGCGCGCCGTCCGCGGTGCTTCCGCGCGGCTACGGCCCGGCGATCGCCGGCGTCGGCGTGTTCGCGATCGGCGGGCTCGGCGACGCCGCGTGGCATCAGGTCTTCGGCATCGAGCGCGGCATCGACATCTTCACGAGCCCGCCACACCTGCTCGTCTTCGCCGGACTGGCGCTCATGGCCTCGGCGCCGCTGTGCGCGGCGTGGGCGACGTCCGACGCGCCCGAGCGCCCGACGCTCGGCGCCCTGCTGCCGGCGCTGCTCTCGGCCGCGATGGTCCTGCTGGTGGTCAACGCGGCCACCCTCCACATGTGGGGGCCGACCAGCTCGCGGTTCATGAGCGCGCTCGCCATCGAGCGGATCACGCGCGAGCTGGCGACGACCGACCGCACCGCGGCCCTCGTGCGCGAGATCGCGACGCAGCGGGCGATCGCCAACCTCTACCTCACCACCCTCACCCTCCTGGTGCCGGCGCTCGTGCTGCTGCGTCGCTGGCGGCTTCCGCCCGGAAGCGTGACCCTCGTGGTCGGTCTGGTGACGCTCCTGGTGAACGCCGTCACCGGGATGTTCTTCCCCTGGATCGTGCTGGCGGGCGTGCTGGGCGCCGCCGCCGGCGACGCGCTGGTCCGGGCGCTCGCGCCGGCGCCCGACCGACCGGAGCGGTTCCGGCTCTTCGCGGCGCTCTTCCCGGCGGCGTTCTGGGGTCTGTACCTGCTGGCCGTACACCTGCACTGGGGTCTCGCCTGGACGCCCACGCTGTGGGTGGGCGTCATCGTGTGGACGGCCGGACTGGGCCTCGCGGCGAGCCTCGCGGTGCTGCCGACGGGCGATCGGCCCGGTGGGCGATCCGCCGGCGACGAGCGCTAGCGTCCGCCGCGCCGACGCTCGGAGCCCCGGCCGGCGAGCACCGTCTCGGCGGCGCGGGCGCCGGTGGCCACCTCGAACCCGAGCGCCTCGGCCCGCTCCACGAAGTAGTCCACGTGCTCCGAGCGCGTGCGGTCGCCCAGGCTCACACGGTCGTACGCGTTGTCCAGCGCGATGATCACCGTCTCCGCCAGACACGCCGGCACGAGCCCCGGGCCGTACTGGCTGTAATCGAAGTAGACGGGCACGTCGGGCCGGCCGGGGAGCCGCACCACGCCGCCCGGTATGACCTCGACCCCGGGCACCGCCGCCACCGAGGGATCGACATCCGGCGGCCGGCCCAGGTCGAAGACCAGCGCGCCCGGCCGCACGTGCTGCGGGAACAGCACCGGCCGCGGGTGGGAGGTCGCGGTGAAGATGACGTCGGCCTCGCGCAGCGGGTCGTACGAGACCGTCGCCTCGATGACCGCGCCGGGCGCGCGCCGGGCCAGCAACTCGCGAGAGCGCTCCAGCCGCTCCTGGTCGGTCCCCACCATGATGAGCCGACCGACGTGCCCCAGCAGCGCGCGGCAGATGCCGAAGCCCACGACGCCGTTGGCGCCGACCACCGCGGCCGTGGCACCGGTGACCTCGCCACCGCGGGCGCGCAGCCGCTCCAGGATGAACGGCACCGCGCGCTTCACGGTCCCGGCGGTGTAGGCGCCGCCATTGGTGATCGCGATCGGCGACTGCGCCTGGACGTCGACGCCCTTGTTGCCGACCACCGACCAGTAGGCGCCCAGCCCCAGCACGGTCGCGCCCAGGCTGGCCGCCAGGTGCGCCGCCTCCACCGCCCGGCGCACCGCGAGCGCCGGGTTCGACCGGATCTGGTCGGGCAGCATGGCCACGCCGATCAGGTAGATACGCGCGGCGCGGCCGTCGGCGGTCACGGTGCGCAGCTCGTCGACCTTCATCGGCCGCAGGAAGCGCGCGAGCCACCGCACCGGCCCGTCGGGCAGCAGGCCCAGGCGCCGCAGCGCCGCCAGGGGGGCGAAGCGATCCACCAGCCAGATGTAGTCCACGGTCATCGGGTGAATCAGGAACGCGCAGGCCGCCTCGCGGTCACCGAGCGACGGCAGCGGGAGCCGGTCGCCCAGCCGCGGCTCCACCCCGTCGGCGATACGCAGCAGGTGCTCCTTGTGATTCCAGATCGTGATCAGGGCGTAGGCCACGGACAACCACATCAGGGCCGGCCGCGTACCGGTGACGACGAGGGTGAGCGGGAGGGCGACCGCGCCCCCCACGGCGCCCAGGGAGAGGTACCCCCAGCGGCCGGAGATCAGGCGCGGGCCGACGAGCAGCACGCCGCCGACCACCACCGGCACGATCGCGGCGTACCACGCCGCGACGTCGAGGAGGGCCAGGGCGATCAGCGCGCCGACGCCGACCACCACGCCCTTCATCCGCGTGTACGCGCGCGCCACCAAGAGCCAGTACGGCGAGTATACGTGGCCGAGCACCACGCCCGCGGCGGATGCCGCCACGGCCCAGTCGCCCGAGGCGATGCGCGCCGCGAGCAGCACCCCCCCCGCGCCCTTCGCCAGGTCGGCGACGGTCACCACCACCAACGTCGGGACGCCCGCTGCGCGCGCGACGGTCAGCAGTCCTAGGTTGTGGGGCGAGAGCCGGTGGATGTCGACCCCGCGCAGGCGCCGGGCGACCAGGTAGCCGGTGGGGACGCTGCCGACGAGGAGCGCCACGAGGACCGCCAGGGGGGCCGCCATCTTCCTAAAGATACACCAGCGGGGCCGCGGCTCAAGGGATCGGGGCCCAGCGCCGGGCACCCGTCCTCCGGCTACCTGGTTCCGTAGAGACGGTCGCCCGCATCCCCGAGCCCCGGCACGATGTAGCCGTGCGGGGTCAGGTGACTGTCCACGGCCGCGGTGTAGATGTCCACGTCGGGATGCGCGCCGTGCACGCGCGCGACGCCCTCCGGCGCGGAGATGATGGCCATGACCCGAATCGTGCGGCAGCCGGCGCCCTTGAGGATGTCGATCGCCGCCACGGTCGAGCCGCCGGTCGCCAGCATCGGGTCGAGGATCATCACCTCGCGCTCGGCCACGTCGGGCGGCAGCTTGGTGAAGTAACTCACGGGCTCCAGCGTGTCGTGGTCGCGGTAGATGCCGATGTGGCCGACGCGTGCCGTGGGGATCAGCCGCGTGATGCCCGACTCCATCGCCAGGCCTGCCCGCAGGATCGGAACGACCGCAATCTCTTGGCCCGCGATGGTCCAGCCCGTCGTGGTGGCCAGCGGCGTCTCCACCGTGATCTCGCGCACCGGGTGCGTGCGCGTCGCCTCGAAGGCCATGAGCATCGCCAGCTCCTCGGTGAGCTCGCGGAACTCCTTGTGCCCGGTACGCTTGTCGCGGAGGATCGTGAGCTTGTGGCGGATGAGGGGGTGGTCGAACACGTGCACGGTGGGCATCGGCGGCGCCTCCTGTGGGGAATCGCGGGCCGGTTCGCTGCGGCGCGAGGGCATCCCTCCCGCGCCCGGCCCGGGAGGCGCGCGCCGGGCGCGCACCGAAGCACCCGGCAGTCCCTGCGACCTGACGGAGGGTTTCGCCGATGACGCTGGCCGCCGCCGACCCCGAGCTCTACGCCATGCTGGAGCGCGAGCGCGCGCGCCAGCGCGACGGCATCGAGCTCATCCCCTCGGAGAACTACGTGTCCGCCGCGGTGCTGGAAGCCATGGGCACGATCTTCACCAACAAGTACTCGGAGGGCTACCCCGGCCGCCGGTACTACGGCGGCAACGAGGTCATCGACGAGGTCGAGCGTCTGGCGCAGGCGCGGGCCCGGGCGCTCTTCGGCGTGCCCCACGTCAACGTGCAGCCCTACTCGGGCAGCCCCGCGAACCTGGCGGTGTACCTGGCCACCTGCCAGCCGGGCGACGTCATCATGGGCCAGAACCTCCCCGACGGCGGCCACCTCACGCACGGGTGGAAGGTGAGCGCCACGGGCATCTACTACCGGAGCGTACCCTACCACGTGCGGCCCGACGGGTACATCGACCTCGACGAGGTCCGGGCGCTGGCACGCGCGCACCGGCCACGGCTGATCTGGTGCGGCGCCACGGCCTACGTCCGGGAGTTCCCCTTCGCGCGGTTCGCGGAGATCGCCGACGAGGTGGGCGCCTACTTCGCGGCCGACATCGCGCACATCGCCGGGCTCGTGGTGGGCGGCGCGCACGCGAGCCCGACCCCGCACGCGCATGTCGTCACCACCACGACCCACAAGACGCTGCGCGGGCCGCGCGGCGCGATGATCCTGGTCACGGAGCGCGGTCTGGCCAAGGACCCCGAGCTGGCCGAGAAGATCGACCGCGCCATCTTCCCAGGGCTCCAGGGGGGGCCGCACGACCACACGACCGCGGCGATCGCGGTGGCGCTGGGCGAGGCGGCGCGGCCCGAGTTCGCCGCCTACGCGCGGCAGGTGGTGGCCAACGCCAAGGCGCTCGGCGAGGCGCTCGGCGAGCACGGGTTCACGCTGGTGACCGGCGGCACCGACAACCACATGCTGCTCGTGGACCTCACGCCGGGCGGCCCGGGCCGGGGGACGTTCATGCAGGAAGCCCTGGATACGGTCGGCATCACGGTCAACAAGAACACGATCCCGGGCGAGCCGGTCTCCGCGTTCTACCCCTCGGGGGTTCGCCTGGGCACGCCGGCGGCCACCACGCGCGGGATGCGCGAGCCCGAGATGCGGCAGCTCGCCGGGTGGATACGGCGGGTGCACGACGAGATCAGGGGCTACCAGCTGCCCGAGGAGCGCGAGGCGCGCCATCGGACCCTGCGCGAGTTCCGGGCCGCGGTCCGGGAGAGCGCGGCGCTGGCGGCGACGCGGGACGAGGTGCGGGCGCTCTGCCGGCGGTTCCCGGTGCCGGGCATCGGATAGCGCGACCGGGCGGCGCGTGACCGGATGCGTCGGATGAAGGTCGACCGCCCGGCGACCAGGCCGATCCGATAGAGGCTGGCGCGCCGCCGGAGGCTACTTCCGGTGCTCGCGCTCGTACCGCGCGATCTTCTCGATGCGCGGCACGTGCCGGCCGCCCTCGAACGGGGTCGTCAGGAAGGTGCGCACGATCTCCTTCGCCACCTCGGACCCGACGATCCGCGCGCCGAGCGCGATCATGTTCGCGTCGTTGTGGAAGCGCGCGAGCCGCGCGGTGGTGACGTCGTGCACGACGGCGCACCGGATGCCGAGCACCTTGTTCGCCGCCATCGCCTCGCCGTTGCCGGTCCCGCCGAAGATGATGCCGCGGTCGGCCTCGCCGCGCGAGACGGCCTCGGCGACCGGGATACAGTAGTCGGGATAGTCCACCGGCTCGGGCGAGTTGGTCCCCACGTCGCGGACCTCGTGGCCGAGCTCCAGCAGCAGCCGCGCGATCTCCGCCTTCAGGAGCACGCCCGCGTGGTCCCCACCGATCACGATGCGCATGGCCTCACCCCGCGGCGGCAGGCGCCGGGACGACGGGGCCGGCGTCGAGCACCAGGTCCACCGCGTCGCCCACCACGAACACGACGTGCTGCGCCGACGGTGCCGGGCCGCCGCCCGGCCGCGCCGGCGCGGCGGCCAGGGGCACACCGGCCGCCTCCATGAGCGCCAGCGCCACCGGATGGCGCAGCGGCGCCGGGGCGACGGCGAGCCGCGCCGCCTGCTGCGGATTGGCCGCGAACCACAGGAGGGCGTCGTAGGCCGCGCCGGTGAGCGCCCGCAGCCGGGCCACCGCCGGCGCGTGCAGCGCGTTGCAGGCGACCACGTAGCCGCGGTCGGTCGGCAGCACGACGAGCCCGCCGCCGCGCAGCACCTCCACCGCCCGCCGCGGCGCCGTGCCGTTGGTCGGGTCCACGCGGTACATCGTCACCGGCCGCGGCGCGCGGTCCACCGCGGTCTGGAAGGTGAGCCCGTAGTAGCCGCTCACTCGCGCCTCCGTCGTCAGGCGATGCGGACCCGGGCCGCGACGACCCGGTCCCAGCCGAGCCCGTCGCGCCGCACCATGGGGGCGTCGAACGTGCCCGCGCGCTGGAGGAGTTCGATGACGCGCGGCGCCTGGCCTGCCGCGGCCTCCATCACGAGCCAGCCGCCCGGCGGCAGCACTGCCGGCGCGCCGGCGACCAGGCGCGCGTGGACGCTCTCGCCAAAGCCGGGCGCCACCACCGCCATGCGCGGCTCGAAGTCACGGATCTCGCGCGGCAGGCCCGCGGCGTCCTCGGGCGCGACGTAGGGCGGGTTGCAGGCGATCAGGTGCGGCCGCGCGCCGGCGGCGGCCAGCGGTTCGAGCAGGTCGCCTTCCAGGAAGCGCACGCGATCGGCGACCCCGTGCCGGGCGGCGTTCGCGCGCGCGACCTCCAGCGCCTCCGGCGCCAGGTCGGTGGCCAGGACCCGGGCGTCGGGCCGCGCCACCGCCAGGCTGACCGCGATCGCGCCGCTGCCCGTGCCGACGTCCGCGACCAGCGGCTCGGGCACGTCGCGCAGTGCCTCGAGCGCGGTCTCGACCAGGATCTCGGTCTCCGGCCGGGGGATGAGCACGCGCTCGTCCACCAGGAAGCCCAGGCCCATGAACTCGCGCCGGCCGACGATGTAGGCGAGCGGCCGGCCGGTCGCGCGCTCGTCGAGCAGCGCCTGGTAGCGCGCCCAGGCGTCGGCCGTCACCGACCGGCCCCAGGCGACATAGAGCTGGGTCCGCGTCAGGTTCAGGGCGTGGCGCAGCAGCACCTCGGCGGTGATGGCCGCCTCGGGCACGCCGAGGGCCTCGAGGTGCTCGCGGCCGGCGATCCAGGCCTCGCCGATCGTTGCCGGCGGGACCCGCGAGGGGCGCCTGGCGCGCCGCCGACCGGGGGTCGGCTGGCTCACTCCACCGCGGCGAGCTGGACCGCCTGGTCGGCCGCGGTCAGGGCGTCGATCAGCTCGTCCAGGTCGCCGTCCAGCACCACCTCGAGCCGGTGCAGGCTCATCCCGATGCGGTGGTCGGTCACGCGGTTCTGGGGGAAGTTGTAGGTCCGGATCTTCTCGCTGCGGTCCGCGGAGCCCACCTGCTGCCGCCGTTGCCTCGCGATCGCCTCGGCCTGTTCGCGCTCGGCGCGCTCGAGCAGGTGCGCCCGCAGGATGCGCATCGCCTTCTCGCGGTTCTGGAACTGCGAGCGCTCGTCCTGACAGGCCACCACGACGCCCGTGGGCAGGTGCTTGATCCGCACCGCGGTTTCCACCTTGTTGACGTTCTGCCCGCCGGCCCCACCGGCCCGATAGGTCTCGATCTCCAGGTCCTCGGGGCGGATGACGACGTCGACCTCCTCGGCCTCGGGCAGGACCGCCACGGTCGCGGTCGAGGTGTGGATGCGGCCGGAGGCTTCGGTGACGGGGACCCGCTGCACGCGGTGCACGCCGCTCTCGTACTTCAGGCGGCTGTACGCGCCGCGGCCCTGGATGGCGAAGGTGACCTCCTTGAAGCCGCCGATCCCGGTGGGGCTGGCGGAGAGCACCTCGGTCTTCCAGCGGCGCCGCTCGGCGTAGCGCGCGTACATGCGCATGAGGTCGCCGGCGAACAGGGCGGCCTCGTCGCCGCCGGCGCCGGCCCGGATCTCGACGATGATGTTGCGGTCGTCGTGGGGATCGCGCGGGAGCAGGAGCCGCCGCAGCGCGGCCTCCAGTTCGTCGAGGCGCGCGCGCAGCCGGGCGGCCTCGGCCCGCGCCATCTCCCGCAGCTCCGGGTCGGACTCGTTGCGCGCCATCGCCTCGACCTCGTCCGCCTCGCGAGCCGCGGCCTTCCACGCCCGGAACCGGGCCACGGCTTCTTCCAGCTCGGCGTACTCGCGCGCGGCCTGCTGGTAGCGGGCCTGGTCGGCGAGCACCCCGGGGTCGGCCAGTGCCGCGGCCAGGGCCTCGAACCGCCCCTCGTACGCCTCCAACCGCGCCCGCATCATGGCATCCATGCCGCTCACCGGACCGATTATAGCACCGCGCCCCCGCCAGGCCGGCCGGGCACGTCGTGGCAGCGGCGACAGCGCGCCTCGTAGGTCTCCTGCGCGCCGACCAGGATGACCGGGTCGGTGTAACGCGCGGGCCGGCCGTCCACCAGCCGCTGCGTGCGGGTCGCCGGCGCGCCGCAGACCACGCAGATCGCCGTCAGCTTGGTGACGGCCTCCGCGACGGCGAGCAACTGCGGCATCGGGCCGAACGGCTCGCCGCGGAAGTCGGTGTCCAGGCCCGCGAGCACCACGCGGACCCCGCGCCGCGCCAGGTCGACCGCCACCGCGGTGATGCCCGCGTCCAGGAACTGCGCCTCGTCGACGGCCACGACCGCAGTCGCAGGCTCGACCAGCCCGGCGATCTCGGCGCTGCCGCCCACGGCCACGGCCTCGAGGCGCGCGCCGTCGTGGGATGTGATGGCCCCCACCGCGTACCGGTCGTCGAGCGCGTGCTTGAACACCTGAACGCGCTGGCGCGCGATCTGGGCGCGTCGGATGCGGCGGATCAGCTCCTCGGTCTTGCCGCTGAACATGCCGCCGCAGATGACCTCGATGCCGCCCTGATCCATCGCGGACCTCCCCGCCGCCCGCGGCCCCCAATCGACCGTGGGCCCGCAACGACCGCGGCCCCCGCCGCGGTGGGGCAGGGGCCGCGAGGCGCGTGGCGCCTGGCGCGACGCGCCGGGCTACGAGACCTTCAGGCCGTACTTCCGGGCGAACTTCTGGACGCGGCCCTCCGCGTCGACGAACTTGCGCTGGCCGGTGTAGAAGGGGTGGCACTTCGAGCAGATCTCCACCCGGATGGCCTTCTTCGTCGACCCGGTCACGAACGTCTCGCCGCAGGCGCAGGTGACCCGCGCCTCGTGGTACTCAGGGTGGATGCCGGGCTTCATGGGACGCTCCTCGACACTGGACGCGATCTGCGGAACACGCGCATTATCGCAGAGCGCGCGCGCCGGCGCAACCCCTACCGCAGGTAGCCCAGCGGGTTCACCGCACGGCCCGCCACCCGCACCTCGAAGTGCAGGTGCGAGCCCGTGCAGACCCCGGTGCAGCCGACCCGGGCGATGAGCTGACCGCGCTTCACGTGCTCGCCGGTGCGCACCAGCAGGGCGGAGGCGTGCCCGTAGACCGTGACGATGCCGGCGCCGTGGTCGATGTAGACCACGCGGCCGTAGCCGCCACGCCACCCGGCAAACTCGACGACACCGTCGCGCGCGGCGTAGATCGGCGTACCGCGGGGCGAGGCGATGTCGATGCCGTTGTGGTGCCGACGGTAGCGCCACCCGAAGCGCGAGGTGATGACCCCGCGCGCGGGCCACACGAAGCCCCCGCTCGCCTGCAGGGCCCGCATGTCGTCCGCGGACGGGGCCGCGCTGCGGGTCTGGCCAGCGACCTGCCGGTGGCGCGGCACGGCGGGGCCGACGACCCGGATGCGCTGGCCCGGCCTGATCCAGCCGTCGTCGCCAAGGTCGTTGTCCGCCATGAGGTCCTCGAGGCGCACGCCGTACCGCTGGGCGACGGCCCACAGCGTCTCGCCCGAGCGGACCACGTGGACCAGGGTCTCGGTCGGCCGCGGCCGGCGCACCGGAGCCGGCCGGGCGGCGGCGGGACGGGGCGCGCTGGCACCGGGCACCTCGAGCGTGCGGCCGGGCTGGAGGATGGCGCCAGCGTCCAGGTCGTTGGCCGCAGCCAGGGCCTCGACGGTCGTGCCGTGCGCGTTCGCGATGGACCAGAGGCTGTCACCGGACCGGACGGTGTACGGACGCGTCGCCGCGGCCGGAGGCACGCCCGGGGGCCCGGCCGGCGCCGGCGCGGGCCTGGCCGCAGCCGGCGCGGCCGGGCGGCGGTCACGGACGGCCGCCGGATGGGAGAGCGAGAGACCGTGGAGGGTGCGCAACCCTTCGGCGGAGACCGCCGGGGGGGATGGACGCGAGGGCTGGAACGAGACGCCCGCCGGGGCGAACGACGGGGCGATGAGTGCAACGGCCGCGATCCACGTGCCGATGACCGCCGTCCTGCGCAAGGGCTCCCTCCTGCGTAGTCCGAGCCGGCAGCACGCATCCGGCTCGTGGCTGCACGTCGGTCGTCCTGCGTATGCGCGCGCTGGCAGGGCGCGCGGTGTCGGGCGCGGGAAGCGCCGCGGACGTGCTCGGGACGTCCTGTGGAGTCGTCGGGTGTGTTTCGCCGCGGCCGGGCGAGTTCCTGCCCGGGGCAGCGGCGCTCCGACCTCCTAGGCGCCGTTGTCCTCGGAGCTCTTGACGATCGACCGCAGGAACGCCGCGTTGTTCGGTGTCTTGCGCAGCCGATCGAGAATGAGCTCCGTCATCGCCACGGTGTCGAGCTGCTCGAGACTCTTGCGCAACACCCAGACCTTCCGCTGCTCCTCCTCGGTGAGCAGCAGCTCCTCGCGCCGCGTCCCCGACATCTTGATGTCGATCGCCGGGAAGGTGCGGCGCTCCTGGAGCTTGCGGTTCAGGTGCAGCTCCATGTTGCCCGTGCCCTTGAACTCCTCGTAGATCGCGTCGTCCATGCGGCTGGCGGTGTCGATCAGCGCGGTGGCGATGATGGTCAGGCTGCCGCCCTCCTCGATCTTGCGGGCGGCACCGAAGAACCGCTTCGGCCGCTGCAGCGCCGCGGGGTCCAGGCCGCCCGAGAGCGTGCGCCCCGAGGGCGGGATGACGATGTTGTTGGCGCGGGAGAACCGCGTCAGGCTGTCGAGCAGCACGACGACGTCGCGGCCGCCCTCGACCAGCCGCTTGGCTCGCTCGAGCACCAAGTCGGCCACCTGAATGTGCTCCTCGGGCGGCCGGTCGAACGTGCTGGCCACCACCTCGGCCTCCACCGAGCGGCGCATGTCGGTGACCTCTTCGGGCCGCTCGTCCAACAGGAGGACCATCAGGTAGATCTCGCTGTGATTCTGGACGATGGAGGTGCCGATCTTCTTGAGGAGAGTGGTCTTGCCCGCCTTCGGCGGCGAGACGACCATGCCGCGCTGGCCCTTCCCGATCGGCGCGAACAGGTCGATGACCCGCACCGTGAGGTCGGACTCCGGCAGCTCTAGCTTGATCCGCTCGTGCGGGAAGACCGGCGTGAGCTGCTCGAACCCGGGCCGCGTGCGGGCCTGTTCAGGGTCGAGGCCGTTCACGGCCTCCACGCGCAGCAGCGCGAAGTACTTCTCGTTGTCCTTGGGGGGCCGGACCTGACCCAGCACCTCGTCGCCGACCCGCAGGCCGAACCGCTTGATCTGGGAGGGGGAGACGTAGATGTCCTCGTTGCCCGGCAGGTAGCCGCTGGTGCGCAGGAAGCCGTATCCCTCGGGCATGATCTCCAGGATGCCCGCGCGGATCAGCAGGCCGGCGTCTTCGGTTTGCTTCTGCAGCACGCGCATGATCAGCTCTTGCTTCCGGAAGCGCCGGTAGTTCGGGATGTTGAGCTCCTTGGCCATGTCCTGGAGCTCCGAGAGGGTCTTCGCTTCCAGCTCGGCTATCGGCACGACGTACTCACCTCTTGAGTATTCCCAGGGCGCCGCGAGCTAGACGCGCGCGCGCCTGGTCTCGAGTGCGGCCTGCAGGGCCCGCGCGTCCGCCAGGAACTTCTCCAGGCCGATCGCGGTCAGCGGGTGGCTGAACAGCTGCTCCATCACCTTGAACGGCATCGTCGCCACGTGGGCGCCGGCCAGCGCGGCGTGGACCACGTGCACCGGGTGCCGCAGGCTGGCCGCGAGCACCCGGGTCTCGAACCCGTAGTTCCGGTACGCGGCGCAGATGTCGCGCACGAGCTGGATACCGTCCTGGCCGTTGTCGTCCAGCCGCCCGACGAAGGGGCTGACGTAGGCGGCGCCGGCCTTCGCGGCGACGAGCGCCTGCGGCAGGGAGAAGACGAGCGTGACGTTGCACCGGATCCCCTGCGCGCGCAGCGCCCGCAGCGCCCGGATCCCGTCGGGCGTGACCGGCACCTTCACGACCACGTTGGGTGCCCAGGTCGCGAACGCCTCGCCCTCGCGGACCATCCCCTCGGCGTCGGCGACGGTGGTCTCCACGCTCACCGGCCCCGGGCAGATCGCGCAGATCTCCTGGATGAGCGCCTTGTGGTCCCGCCCTTCCTTGGCGACGTGCGTGGGGTTCGTCGTCACGCCGTCGAGAATGCCCCACGACTGCGCGGTCCGGATCTCCGCGATGCTGGCGGTGTCGACGAAGAACTCCACGGCCCCTACCTCCCCTGCGCCTCGATGTACATCACCAGGCCCGCGTCGGTCGGCTTGAGCATCCTGAGCTGGTCGCCCGGCCGGAGCTGGATCAGCACGACCGGCTGGCCGCCCCGATAGATGGCGCTGACCGGCGCCACGCGGTGGCTGCGGAGTTGCTTGTCCTCGCCCTCGACGACGACGACCGGCGGGGGCCCGCCGCGGACCTCCCGCAGCGTCCCGACCGTGTAGTCGTAGCGGCCGAGCGCCTCCATCATGGCGTTGAGCACGATGATCGCGTCCCCGCGCGTGGCGGTCTGGCCCGGGCGGAACGAGTTGTCCGGCAGCGCCGGGACGAACTTGCGCTCGATCGCCACCGCGACCGCGCCGCGCAGGTCGGGGGGGATATCCCGCGCGTCGGCGACCACCAGCGACCCGCCCGCCCGCGCCGCCTCGCCGTCGAGGCCCATCGCCCGCACGCCGAACGCCGCCAGCTCGAGGCGCGTCACGGGCTGCCGCGGCCGGAAGGTGTTGTCCGGGAACGCGGTCACCAGCCCGCGCTGGTAGGTCAGGCTGACGGTCGTCGGATCGTCCTTCGTCGTCTGCACCGCGACGATCTCGTAGCGGCCCGGTCGCGCCGGCTGGTCGTTCTGGTCGAGCTGGCGCCAGCGCGACTGGAACCTCATCTCCTGGTTCGCCGCGAGCGGCACAGGCTGCTGAACCGCCTGGAACGGACGGCTCAGCGACCAGCGCGCTACCTCGTTGCCCTCGCTGTCGCGCACGATGAAGTCGTGGAACTGGGTGGTCGCGTACTCGAACCAGACGTCCGGCAGGTAGAAGACCTTGAGGCCGGGCCGCATCGGCACGGTGCCCTCGGCGACCACGTCGAGCACCGACTCGGTCTGCCGCACGATCGCCACGCGCACGCGCGCGACGGTCTCCCGCCGCCGGCCCTGGGGCGTCTGGCTCTCCACGTAGAGCTCGCCCTCGTAGCCGGGCTTGACGCCCTCGCGCTCGCCCAGTCGCATGCGCGGGCGGCCGCGCTCGGGGCTCAACAGCTCCGTCTCCCGGCCCGGGCCCACGTTGGCGATCGTGAAGGTGAGCTGGATCTCCTCGCCGGGCGCGTAGGCCTTCTTGTCGGTGGTCAGCGTGTAGAGCACCTGGCCCTTGCGCACCTCGGCGCGCGTGTTCGACACGGTGCCCATGACGCTGGCGGCGGCCACGGCCGCGCGGTCCTCGGGCGGGATCTGGTCGGTGTCGCGGAACTCGAGCGGCCGCAGCCCGGCCGAGGGCACGCCGAGCGAGCGTCCGAGGAAGACCGCCAGGTCGAGCCGGCTCAGCGGCTCGTTGGGCGCGAACCGGCCGTCGGGGAGCCGCGTCACGATGCCCTTGGCGGCGAGCCGCTCGGCGGCCTGCCGCGCCGGGTGGTTCGCCATGTCGGTGAAGATCTGCGCGGTTGCGGGCGCGGCGGCGAGCGCCACCACGATCGCGACCGCTGCGGCGCGTACGTGTCTCGTCATCGTCGAGATGCCCCCTCCGCGCGGCCGGCGCGGCGCGCCGCTCCGGACGCGATCTGCCCGCCATCGTGCGCTGACTGTGTGTGCGGCATGTGACGTCTGGGAGTTGACCCCGGGAGTTTCGCCTGGACGTGCCGGAGACGGCTCCGGGGCGACGGCACCCGGATCGCCGTGTGTCCTATCGACTATACGTACCACACCGGCGGCAGGTTCGCAACAGGATGCGCGTCTCCGGCGAAGGGGCGCGAGGGTCGCGCGACGCCTCGGAGCTACCGTCGGCTCTCGGCGTACTGGCGCCTGCGCTTCGCGATCGTCCTCATATGGTAGGGGATGTGGGCCACGACGTGGTCAACGATCCACTCCAGCGTCTGCGGGCCTTCCTGGGTGTGCACCCCGGTCCGCGCCCACGCGGACGCCGGCGCGCGGCCTCACATTCGGTCCGGGGCGTCAACGCCCAGCAGCCCGAGCACGCGGCGGAGCACCGTGCGCGCCGCCTCGACCACCGCCAGCCTGGCGGCGGTCAACTCAGCGTCGTCCGAGAGGACCCGACAGTGCGTGTAGAACAGGTGGAACGCCTCCGCCACCTCGCGCGCGTAGGCGCACAGCCGGTGGGGCTCGCGCCGCAGCCCTGCGGCGCGGACGACCTCGGGCAGCTCGGCGAGCGTGTGCAGCAGCGCCCACTCCCGTTCGTCCTCCAGGCGCTCCAGCGGCGGCGTGGTGCCCACCGCGGCACCGGCTGAGGCGGCCTCGCGCAGAATCCCGGCGATGCGCGCGTGCGCGTACTGCACGTAGTAGACGGGGTTGTCCTGCGAATGCGCCCGGGCGAGCGCGACGTCGAAGTCCATGGGCGTCCCGGGGGCGACCATGGCGTAGAAGTAGCGGCCGGCGTCCACGCCCACCGCGTCGATCAGCTCGCGCAGGGTGACGAACTCGCCGCGGCGCTTGCTCATCCGCAGCGCCTCGCCCTCGTTCTTCAGGCGGACGTGCTGGTAGATCAGGATCTCCAGGGCCTCGGGAGGCACGCCCAGGGCCTGGAGGCCGCCCCGGACCCGTGCCACGTCGCCGACGTGGTCGATCGCCCACACGTCGATCATCAGGTCGAAGCCGCGGGCGAGCTTGTCCAGATGGTAGGCGATGTCGCTGCCGAAGTAGGTCCACTCGCCGCTGGGCTTGACGATGACCCGGTCCTTGTCGTCACCGAACGCCGTGGAGCGGAACCAGGTCTTGCCGTCGGCCTCGTAGACGTAGTCGCGCGCGCGCAGGTCGGCCAGCGCGCGGTCGACGGCGCCCGAGCGCACCAGCGAGCGCTCCGAGAACCAGACGTCGAAGGTCACGCGGAAGTCCGTCAGCACCCGGCGGATCTCCTCGAGGACCGCCGCGACGGCGGCCTCGCGGAAGTGGTCGAGGCGCTCTTCCGCGGCCGCCTCCAGCCAGCGTGGCCCGTCCGTCTCCGCGATACGCCGCGCCAGGTCGGCCACGTACTCGCCGTGGTAGCCGTCCTCCGGGACCGGGGTAGGCCGGCCGTGCAGCGTGAGGTAGTGCGCCTCGACCGAGCGGGCCAGGTTCATCACCTGCTGCCCCGCGTCGTTGATGTAGTACTCGCGCGTGACCCGGTAGCCCAACGCGGTCAGCAGGTTCGCCAGGACGTCGCCGATCACCGCGTTGCGGCCGGTGCCCACGTGCAGCGGGCCGGTGGGGTTGGCGCTCACGAACTCGACGTTGACGCGACGGCCCGCGCCCGCCGTCGAGGTGCCGTAAGCCGCGCCCTGGGCGCGGATTGCCGCCACCAGCGCGCGGCGCCACGGCCAGGCCAGGCGGATGTTGATGAACCCCGGGCCGGCGACGTCGAGCGCGGCGATGCGGTCGGCCGCCGGCGCCCAGGCGTCGATCAACGCGCCGGCCACCTCGCGAGGGTTCGCCCCGACCGCCTTGGCGAGCACCAGCGCCGCGTTCGTGGCGTAGTCGCCCCAGCGGCGGTCGCGCGGGACCTCGACCTCGAACGCGGGCGCGGGACCCTCCGGCAGGCGCCCCGCCGCGGCGGCTCGGCCGATCGCCGCGCGGATCTCCTCTCTCAGCGCGTCGCGAAACACCGCTCCACTATACCATGCGCGGCGAAGGGACGAACTTGCCGAGCACGCGCGGGCCGGCGGCGCCGGTCGCCCGCGGCACGTTGGTGGCCAGGCCCGCGATCGCGTCCGAGGCCATGAGCGCGAACGCCATCGCCTCCTTCAGCTTGCTGTTCACCCCCAGGTCGTCGGCGCGGCGCACCGGCACACCCAGGCCGTCCGCGATCCGACGGAGCAAGAACGGGTTGGCGGCCCCGCCCCCGGAGACGATCACCTCGTCGAGCCCGCCCAGGGGCAGCAGGAAGTCGCGGTAGGCCCGCACGATCGAGTCGGCGGTCAGCGCCGAGACCGTGGCGACCACATCGTCGGGCCCCAGCCCGCGGGCGCGCGCCTCCTCCACCAGCCGAGCCGCGAACGGCTTCCCGTAGACCTCGCGCCCGGTCGTCTTGGGCGGCGCGGCGCGCAGGTAGGGGTCTTCGAGCAGCGCGTCGAGCCAGGCGGCGTCCACCCGGCCGCGCGAGGCCATCGTGCCGTCGCGGTCGAAGGTCTGGCGGCCCCCCGTGAGGGCCTCGACGACGCCGTCGATCAGCACGTTGCCCGGGCCGGTGTCGAAGGCCACGACGTCGCCGAGCGCGCACCCGTGCGGCGCCCGCGCGGGCAGGTAGGCGACGTTGCCGATGCCGCCGATGTTCTGTACCGCCCGCGAGCGGCGCGGGTCGCGGAAGACGACGTAGTCGAAGTAGGTCACCAGCGGCGCGCCGTGGCCGCCCGCGGCGACGTCCGCCACGCGAAAGTCGGCGACCACGGGCAGGCCGGTCCGCTCGGCGATGACCGCGGGCTCGCCGATCTGGAGGGTCGCGCCGGCGGGCGCGGGGATGTGCCAGACCGTCTGGCCCGCCGACCCGATCAGATCCGCCGCCTCGGGCGGCATCCGGGCCTCGCGCAGCGCGGCAAGCGCGGCCTCGGCGAAGAGCTCGCCGAGGCGGAAGTTGAAACGGCACAGCCGGTCTACGCCGGAGGCGGCCGGGTCGAAGAGCTGGAACAGCGCGGCGCGGTCCTCGGGCGGGAAGGGCAGCGTCGCGCCGGCCAGCAACCGCACGCGCGCGCCGGCGCCGGCGCCGGCCACCTCGACGACCGCGGCGTCGATCCCGTCGCCCGAGGTCCCCGAGATCAGCCCGACGACGCGGCGCGGGTCCCGCGACGCCAGCTCAGCGATCGCGCGCATCGCGCACCTCCGTGGCCCCATGCGGTCTCATCGCGTCACCTCGCGGCCGGCGGCTGCGGGGCCCGGCCGGCGTCGTGTATAGTGGCATCGTGACGGGCGCCCTCGACGAGCTGCTCCGCGGCCTGCGCGGCGGCCTGATCGTCTCCTGCCAGGCGCACCCCCAACACCCGCTGCACGGGCCCGAGTTCATGGCCGCGATGGCCGCGGCCGCGGAGCAGGCCGGCGCGGTCGGCATCCGGGCGAACGGCCCCGCGGACGTCGCCGCGATCCGCCGGCGCACGCGACTGCCGATCATCGGCATCCAGAAGGTTGCCGGCCCCGCCGGGCGGATGGTCATCACGCCGGACTTTGCGGCCGCGCGCGCGGTCCATCGCGCCGGCGCCGCGATCGTCGCGCTCAGCGCCGCGCGGATCGACCGCCCCGACCGCGCGGCGCTGGTGGCCCTCGTCCGGCGGATCCACGAGGAGCTCGGCGCCGCGGTGTTGGCCGACTGCGCGACCGTGGCCGAGGGCATCGAGGCCGCCGAGGCCGGCGCCGACCTGGTGGCCACGACGCTGTCGGGACACACGCCCGAGACCGCGGGCCGGCCGGCCCCCGACCTCGACCTGGTCCGCGCGCTCGCCGCGGCCCGGGCGCGGCCGGTGATCGCCGAGGGCGGCATCGCCACCCCCGAGCAGGCCGCCGCGGCACTGCGCGCCGGCGCGTTCGCCGTCGTCGTCGGCACCGCCATCACCGACCCTCGCGCGATCGCCGCTCGGTTCGTCACCGCGATGGCTGCCGTCAACCGGTGATCGCACCGGCCGTACCCTCCCCCTCTCCGTCGGAGCCGCGCTCCCCCGCACGCGCCTCCTGCACCGCCGCGCGCACGAACCCGGCCGCGGCGTCCAGCCGCCGCTCGGCCTCCGCGCGGTCGACCCCGGCCAGCGCCATGACGATCGCCACCTTTGCGCTGCCCCCGGCGGCCTCCAGCAGCCGCGCGGCCGTCTGGGGGTCGAGGCCGGCCGCCGCGGCCACCATGCGCCGGGCGCGCGCGGCCAGCTTGATGTTTCGCGGAGGCATGTCCACCATCAGGTTGCTGTAGACTTTGCCCATCCGCACCATCGCCGCCGTGCTCAGCATGTTGAGCACCAGCTTCTGCGCCGTCCCGGCCTTCATGCGGGTCGACCCGGTGAGCACCTCCGGCCCGGTGGCCGGGGTGATCGCGATGTCGGCGGCCTGCGCGAGCGGCGAGCCCGGGACGTTGCTGAGCCCGACCACCACGGCGCCGCGGCGCCGGGCTTCGGCCACCGCGCTCACCACGAACGGGGTCGCGCCGCTCGCCGCGATTCCCACGACGACGTCGCGCGGCCCGACCCCCAGCCGCGCGATCTCTTCGGCGCCCGCGGCCGCGTCGTCCTCGGAGGGCGCGGAGGCGTGAACCGTCGCCGCCGCGCCGCCGGCCACCACCGCCCGGATCCGATCGGGATCCACGCCGAAGGTTGGCGGCCACTCCAGTGCGTCGAGCAGCCCGATCCGGCCGCTGGTGCCGGCGCCGACGTAGATCACGCGGCCGCCGGCGCCCAGCGCCCGCACGACCGCCTCGACCGCGCGCGCGATGGCGGGGATCTCGGCGGCGACCGCCTCGGGCACGCGGCGGTCCTCCTCGTTGATGAGCCGCAGCACCTCCTCGACGGAGAGCCGGTCGAGCTCCATCGAGCGCGGGTGGCGCTGCTCGGTCCCCAGCGCGTCGTAGTCCACGACCTCGGAGTTCCCGCCCCCCTGCATCGTCGTCACCTCGCAGTCTCCCCGGGCCGGCCGGGGGGCGCCGCGACCGGCCGCCCCGCGGCGCGCGCGGCGAGCAGCGCGGCCCCGACCGCGGGTGAACACCGCGCCGGCCGCAGCGTCGCCCGCACGCCGAGCCGCTCGAGCGCGGCCGACATCGGCCGGACCACCAGGTCACCGGCCTCGAAGACGCCGCCGACGGCCACCAGCGCCTGCGGCGCCGCCGGCCCGAGCGCGCGCGCCACGGCGGCGACCATCGCGGCCAGGCCGGCCGCGGCACGATCGAGGATGCGACCGGCCACCGCGTCGCCCGCGCGCGCGGCGGCCGCGGCGAGCGGCGCGACCGCGGCGATCTCGTCGATCGCCGCGGTGCGCACCGCGGCTTTGAGCGCGTCCAGCGAAGCGAGGCCGAACCGGTCCTGCACCGCCGCCGCGAGCGCGGTCGCCGGGCCGCGGCCGTCGTGTGCGCGCATGGCGGCGCGCAACACCGCGCGGCCGATGGCATAGCCGCTCCCCTCGTCGTCGAGCAGCGGCCCCCACCCGCCGGCGCGCGCGCGGCGGCCGGTCGCGTCCACGCCGAAGGCGATCGAGCCCGTGCCCGCGACGATCACGATGCCGGGCTCCAGCGCCAGGCCGCCGGCGAGCGCCGCGGCCGCGTCGTGGTCCACGTGCACGACCGCGGCCAGCTCCGCCGCCTCGAGCGCGCGCACCAGCCGGGCGCGCACGGTCGGGTCGTCCGCGCCGGCGAGCCCGGCGCCGAGCGCCGCGAACCGCCCGCCGGCCCCGGCGCGCGCGGCCGCTTCGCGCACGGCGGCGACCACCACCGCGGCGGCGTCCTCCGGCTCGCGGTGGTAGGCGCTGGCCGACGGCACCGTGGCCGCGCCCAGCACGGTGCCGTCCGGGGCGACGATCACCGCGCGGGTACGCGAGGCCCCGCCGTCCACGCCGGCGACCAGCGCCTCAGCCATCGACCGCCTCCATCACCGCGTCGTGGAACGCCGGCCGAAACGCGACGATCGCCTCGGAGTCGGCGCGCGGGTGCACGCGGTTGGTCAGCAGCACGACCACCAGATCGCGCGCAGGGTCGATCAGCACCGAGGTGCCGGTGAACCCGGTGTGGCCGTAGGCGCGCGGCGACGCCCGCCGCCCGGCGAAGGGCCAGCCGGCCAGCGCCCAGCCGAGCCCGCGGGCGGCCGGGCCCAGACCCGGCGTCTGGTCGCGCGTGGCCTCGGCCACGGCCGACGCAGGGAGGACGCGGGCGCCCGCGAACGCGCCGCCGCGCAGCATGGCGGCGCCGAAGCGCGCCAGGTCGGCGGCGGTCCCGAAGAGGCCGGCGTGCCCGGCCACCCCGCGCCCGACGTACCAGGCGTTGCCGTCGTGCACCTGGCCGCGGATGACGCGCGTGCGCCACCGGAACCGACGGCCCAGGCCGAGCGCGGCGGCCCGGGCCCGCTCGTAGGCGTTGCCGACCTCGGTAGCCGCGCACCGCGGCCGCCACGCGGCCGGCGGCGCGAACCGGCTCGCGGCCATGCCGAGCGGTGCCAGCACGCGCCGGCGCACGCACCGGTCGAGCGGTTCGCCGGCGGCCCGCTCGGCGATGCGGCCGAGGACGACAAACCCCAGGTCGCTGTACTCGATGCGCGCCCCCGCCGGCGCCGGTGCCCGCGACGCCGCGATGCGCGCCACCGCCTCCGCCACCGAGCGGCACGCCCCCGCCCGCCGCCCCCCGGGCCGGCGCGGACCCGGCAGGTAGAGCATCTCCCAGGCCGCGAGCCCGGCGGTGTGCGCGAGCAGGTGGCGCAGCGTCGCGCGGGCCGCCCACCCGCCGGGGCTACGCGCCAGGTAGGTGGCGACGCGCGCGTCGAGGTCGAGCGCACCCTCGGCGCACAGCTGCAGGACGACGGTGGTGGTCGCGACAGGCTTGGTCAGGCTGGCCAGGTCGAAGACCGCCGCCGTGGTCATGGGGAGGGGCCGCGGGACGACCTGCGCGTGCCCGACCGCCTCGTGGACCAGCAGGCGCGGGCCGCGCGCCACCGCCGCTACCGCGCCGGGGAAGACGCCGGCCGCCAGGCCGGCTGCGAGCTGCGCTCGCACCGCCTCGCGCACGCGGCGTGCCGCGGCCTGGGGGCTCACCGCAGCCTCGGGTCGAGCAGGTCGCGCAGCCCGTCGCCCAGCAGGTTGAACCCGAGCACGACGGTCATGATCGCCAGCCCGGGGAAGATCGCGTTCCACGGCGCGATCTCCAGGAACTGCCGGCCTTCGCTCAGCATGTTGCCCCACGAGGGCACGGGCGGCTGCGTCCCCAGCCCCAGAAAGCTGAGCGCCGACTCGGAGAGGATCGCCAGCGAGAGGCTGAGCGAGACCTGGACGATCATCGGGGCGAGGACGTTGGGGATGATGTGACGCCAGATGATGCGCGCGTTCCCCAGGCCGAGCGCCCGGGCGGCGTCCACGAACTCGAGCGAGCGGACGGCCAGCGCCGCAGCCCGCGAGACGCGCGCGAACTGCGGCGTGTAGACGACGCCGATGGCGATCACCAGGTTGAACAGGCTCGTCCCCAGCACCGCCATGATCGCGATCGCGAGCAGGATCGCCGGGAATGCGAACACGACATCCATCACGCGCATGGAGACCGCGTCCCACCAGCCGCCGTAGTAGCCGGCGGCCAGGCCGATGGTCGTGCCGAGCGCGACGGCCACCGCCACCGACAGGAACGCCACGACCAGCGAGACGCGCGATCCGACCACCACGCGGCTGAACACGTCGCGGCCGAACTCGTCGGTGCCGAAAGGGTAGCGCCCGCCCGGCGGGGACAGCGCGTCGGCCGGGGCCATCGCCCGCACGTCGTGCGGCACGATCGCCGGGGCGGCCAGGGCGATCAGCACGCTGGCCACGATGATCCCCAGGCCGATCGGCGCCACGCGGTTGCGCACGAACCGGCGCGCCCACCACCGCCACCCCGCCGCGGTGCGCGGGGGGGCGGCCGCCGGCGCCTCACGCGTAGCGAATGCGCGGGTCGATCCAGGCATAGAGCAGATCCACGACCAGGTTGGTCAGCACGAACAGCAGGGCGACGACGAGCACCACGCCCTGCACCACCGGGTAGTCGCGCTGGAAGATGGCCTGGAGCACGAGCCGTCCCATGCCGGGCAGGGCGAAGATCTCCTCGATCACCACCGTGCCGCCCAGCAGATAGCCCATCTGGAACCCGACCACGGTGACGACCGGGATCAGCGCGTTGGGCAACGCGTGGCGGAGCAGCACGACCGTGCCGCGCAGCCCCTTGCCGCGCGCGGTGCGGATGTAGTCCTGCCCCAGCACCTCGAGCAGCGAGGACCGGACGTAGCGCATCAGGATGGCGGCGATCGCCGCGCCGAGCGCGATCGCGGGCAGGTAGAGGCTGCGCAGGGTGCCGAGCGGGTCCTGCGAGAGCGGCACGTACTGCCCCAGCGAGACGTGCAGGTAGCGCGAGAAGACGAGGATGAGCATCGCCCCCAACCAGAAGTTGGGGATGGACAGCCCCAGCAGCCCGCCGATGCGGGTGGCGACGTCGACCGGCGAGTTCCGCACCACGGCCGAGACGATGCCCAGCGGCACCGCGATGGCGACCGCGACGGCGAGCGCCAGCGTCGCGAGCTGGAACGAGAGCGGGAGCCGCTGCGCGATGTCGGGCAGCACCGGCCGCGCCGTGCGCAGCGAGACGCCGAAGTCGCCCCGGAGGATGCGTCCCAGGTAGTCCAGGAACTGCAGCGGGATCGGCTTGTCCACGCCGAAGAACCGCCGGAGCTCCGCCATCTGCTCGGGGGTCATCTCGACCTGCGTGCCCAGGAAGAGCTGCACCGCGTCGCCGGGAATCAGGCGGATGAGCAAGAACACCACCGCCAGGATGCCCAGCAGCACCGGGATCAGGGCGAGCAGGCGCGAGAGGAGGTAGCGCTGCATCGGCGGAGCCCGGGCGCCGGGGCAGGTGCGCCCCCGGCGCCCGGGCGCGTGCGCCTAGCGCTCGATGGTCGCCTCTTCCAGGAAGTAGAGGGCGCCGTTGCCGATGATCTTGAAGCCCCGCACGTAGCCCTGGAGGACCTGCGTCTCCATGGGGGTGTAGAGGAAGATCGCGGGCGCGGCCTCGATCAGCGCGCGCTCGAGCTCGGCGTAGATCGGCCGGCGCGCCGCGGCCTCCAGGTTCACCCGGCCACGCTCCAGCAGCCGGTCGATGGGCGCGTCCTTGAACAGGAAGTTGTTCACCGCCCCCGTGCTGTGGAACGTCCGGTACAGGAACCGGTCGGGGTCGGGATCGCCGCCCCGCAGCTCGATCATGGTGTCGAAGTCGCGCGCCACCCACCGGTTGATGTAGGTGCCCCACTCGATCGTGTCGAGCGTGGCGGTCACCCCGATCGCCCGGAGCTGTTCCTGGATGACCTGGGCGACCGCGATGCCGCCCTCGTAGGTCGGCGAGGTCACGATGCGCGTCGCGAACCCGCTGGGGTAGCCGGCTTCGGCCAGCAGCCGGCGCGCGCGCGCCACGTCGGGGGTGTAGGACGGCAGCCGGTTGACCGGCGTGGCCCACGGCGTGGAGGCCGGGATCGGCCCGGAGACCGCTGCGAACCCGAACTCCGCCGTGTTCACGATCGCCTGCCGGTCGATGGCCCACGCGAACGCGTAGCGCACCCTCGGGTCGTCGTAGGGGCGCCGCGTCGTGTTGAAGGAGAAGATGCGCAGGTTGATGCCCGGCTTCTGCAGGACGACCAGGTTGGGCTCGCGACGCGCCTGGACGATGACCGCGCCCTGGTTGATCGTGGCCATGTCCAGCGCCCGGGTGCGCACGCCGGCCAGCAGCGACGCCTGGTCGGGGATCACGCGGATGATGACCGTGTCGATCCGAGGCAGGCCGCGCCGGAAGTAGTTCGGATTGCGGGTCAGCCGCATGAAGTTGTCCGGCACCCACTCCGCGAGCATGTACGGCCCGGTGCCCGCCACGTTGCGCTGCAGGTTCCCGAAGCGCTGCACCGCCGCGCGCTCGACGATCGAGAGGTTGGCCGAGGCCAGCCCGGAGAGCAGCGAGGCCAGCGGGAACTGGAGGCGCAGCCGCACGGTGTAGCGGTCGGGCGTCTCGACGGCCGTGATCACGTCGATGAACGAGCGGCCGGGCGATCGGGTCGCCGGATCGAGCACGCGCTCGAGGGTGAACTTGACGTCCTCGCTGGTCATCTCCGCCCCGCTGTGGAACCGCACACCCCGGCGGAGCCGAAAGATCGCGGTACGGGGGTCGGGAAACTCCCACGACTCGGCCAGGTCGCCCTCGATCTCCAGCCGGTCGTTGTACCGGACGAGCTTGTTGTAGAGGAAGTCGATGCGGCGGAACGAGGAGAAGGCCGTGACCAGGTTGGGGTCCAGGCCGACGACCTCCTGATCCACCCCGATGGTGAGGGTGGTACCGACCGGAGCCGCCCCGGCCGGCAGCGCCGGCAGGGCCAGCGCCACGACGACGAGCCACAACCATCTGCGAGCGTTCAACGTGTTCTCCCTCCTTCGATCGGTCCCGTGGTCTTGCGCAGCAGCCGTTCCGCAACGCCCGGCACCACGTAGTCTGGGATCCGCCCCACCTCCGTGTAGCCCAGCCGCCGGTAGAAGGCGCGGGCCGCCGCGTTGAACTCGGACACGAGCAGGAAGACGTTGGGCCCCGCGGCCAGGATGCGGCGCTCGGCGTGGGCCATCAGGCGCCGGCCGACCCCCGCACCGCGCGCGTCTGGCGCGATCGCGATCCACCGGACGTACCCGCTGTGCGCGAAGGTCCCGGTCCGGTGGAACCACACGAAGCCGAGCACCCGCCGCCCGGCCCGCGCCACGGCGATCTCGCCGGCCTCGCGGGCGGCCGCCCCGCCCCGGCGCCGCGCCGCGAGCGCGCCCCGCACGAGCCGCCGGGCCCGCGGGAGCGAGAGCCCGTAGCGTCGCCACAGCGGGTCTTCGGCCACGATGCGCGCGCACGCGTCCACGTCCCGCTCGCCCAGGCGCCCGATGCGCACGCGGTCCATCAGAACTTCTTCACCGCGACCGCGTCCCGCGTGGCCCGGAGCGCGGCAAGCGTGACGTCGTACCGCCGCAGCGCCACGGTCATCGTCAGCGCGTCGATGACCGCGAGCTGGGCGATCCGGCTCGCCAGCGCGCCGCCGCGGATGCCGCTCTCCGGCGAGAGCGTGTGCAGCCGGATGGCGGCGACCTTGTGGATCGGCGACGGCCCGTACCGCGTGATCGCGACGGTGACCGCGCCCGCGGCGCGGGCCACGCTCAGCGCGTGGACCGTGTCGCGCGTGGAGCCCGACTCGGAGATCCCGACCGCCACGTCGCCGCGACGCAGGAGCGCCGCGGAGGTCGCCTGCAGGTGCGGGTCGGTGAAGGCCTGCGTCTCGATCCCGATCCGCAGCAGCTTCTGCTGCGCGTCGAGCGCGACGATCCCCGAGGCGCCGACGCCGTAGAAGTCCACCCGCCGGGCACCGGCGACGGCCGCGGCCGCGCGCTCGAGCGCGGCGTCGTCGAGCACGTCGAGGGTCTCCTCGAGGGCGCGTACCGACAGCGCGAACACCTTCTGCTTCACGGCCGGGGCATCGTCGCCGGGATCGATGTCCTGGTAGAGCTGACGCGGCGGCACGACCAGGTCCGCGGCCAGCCGGATGCGCAGGTCCTGGTAGCCGCGGCAGCCGATGCGGCGGCAGAGACGGACGACGGTGGCCTCGCTGACGCGCGCCCGGTCGGCCACGAGCGTGATCGAGGAGTCGAGCACCTGCCTGGGGTGGCGCAGGATGTAGGTGGCCAGCCGCCGCTCGGCCTCGGCCAGGCGGGGCCGCAGTTCCCGCAGCCGCGTCAGGCTGCCCAAGCCGTTCCGCACCGCGGCCTGTGCCATCCCCAGGCGCCTTCGCGGCGGTCGCGAAGATATCCTTCTCTTGTGTGCGTCTGGCGACGAAAATATCCTTCGCGCCCGGCGCCCGGCGGCGGCCCGCCCCGTGCGCCGGGCGACGCAGGGGCCGGGCGCGCGCCACCGAAGGGGTGCTGGGGGCCGACGACCGCACTCCCTGGGGAGGCGACGTCCATGGTCCGCACCCTCGCGCTGGCGGCCGCCCTGCTGCTCGCGGGCGCCGCGACCGTCCAGGGCCAGGCGCCCCGGGTCCTGCTCACCATCCTGCACACCAGCGAGCACCACGGCAACGTCCTGCCGTTCGACACCCCGACCGCGCGCGGCCTGGGCGGGGTCGCCGGCCGGGCGACGGTGATCGCGCGCGTCCGGCAGGAGGCGCCCAACGTGCTGCTGCTCGACTCCGGCGACATCCTGCTCGGGACCACGATGTCCTCGGTGTTCCGCGGCGAGCCCGACGTCGAGGCGATGAACCTGATGGGCTACGACGCGATGGCCGCGGGCAACCACGAGTTCGACTACGGGCTCGACCACTTCCGCCGGCTGCAGCGGATGGCGCGGTTCCCCATCGTCTCCACGTCGATCCGCGGGCGGGGCCAGGAGATCGCGCCGCTCTTCGTGCAGAAGCGCGTCGGCGGCCTGCGCGTCCTGATCTTCAGCGGCATCGACGAGCAGACGTTCCCCGACAGCATCCACCCCAACGTGGTCCGCGAGCTCGAGTACTTCGATCCCATCGGCAGCGCGCGCGGCATCCTGCGCGGCCTGGGCCAGCAGGCGGACCTGGTGATCGCGCTCACGCACATGGAGATCGGCCAAGACCTGGCGCTCATGCGCGAGGTCCCGCAAATTTCCGTGATCGTGGGCGGGCACACCGAGGGGTTCGACGGGCTGCTCACCCCGGCGGGCGGCCGGCCGACCGAGGCCGCCGAGGATCCCCGGACGGTCTACGTCAAGACGCACCGGATGGGCGCAACCGTGGGCCGGCTCGACCTGACGATCGAAGGCGGGCGGGTGCGACGCGCCGTCGCGCGCAACCTGCCGGTCACCGCGCAGGTGCCGCCGGACCCGCGCGTGGCCGCGCTGGTCCGGGGCTACGAGGACCGGCTGCAGGCGCGGTTCGCGGAGACGCTCGGCCGGGCGACCGTGGTGCTCGACGGCGAGCGGGACACGGTCCGCACCCGCGAGACGAACCTCGGCAACCTGATCGCCGACGTGATGCGCGAGTTCGCGCGGGCGGACGTGGCGCTGATGAACGGCGGCGGCATCCGCGGGTCGCTGCGGGAGGGCCCGATCACGCTGGGGGACATCTTCCGCGTGCTGGCCTTCGACAACACCGTGGTCGTGCTTCGCGTCACGGGCGCGCAGCTCCGCCAAGCGCTCGAGAACGGGGTGAGCCAGGTCGAGCAGGCGGGCGGCCGGTTCCCCCAGGTCGCGGGGCTGGCCTTCACCTACGAGCGGGCCCGGCCGGCCGGGCAGCGGGTGACCGACGTCCGCGTCGGCAGCGAGCCGCTCGATCCGGTGCGCACCTACCTGCTCGCCACCAACGACTTCGTGGCGGGCGGCGGCGACGGCTACACGGTCTTCCGGGCCGGCCGCGACGTGCGCGACACCCAGGTGCTGCTCCGCGACCTCTTCATCGAGCATGTGCGGCGCGCGGGCACGCTGGCCGCGCGCGTCGAAGGGCGCATCACAGGCCGCTAGGCGCGCCCGGCGCTAGCCCACCTTCACCCGCGCCAGCGCCGCCACCAGGGCGCGCGCGAACGCCGGCAGGTCCGGCGGGGTGCGCGAGGTGATCAGGTGGCCGTCCACCACGACCTCGCGGTCCACCCAGGTCGCGCCCGCGTTGGTCAGGTCGTCCTTGATCGCCGCCACGCTGGTCACCGTGCGGCCGCGCACGATGCCCGCGGAGATCGGCACCCAGCCCGCGTGGCAGATGAAGGCGATCGGCTTCTGCGCCTCGTGCATGGCGCGCACGAACGCCAGCATCGCGGCGTGCCGGCGCATCCGGTCGGGCGCGTAGCCGCCCGGGATGACCACGGCGGCGAACCGCGCGGGGTCCGCCTCCTCCATCCCCACGTCGGCTCGGGCCGGATACCCATGCTTGCTCTTGTAGGTCTCGCCGGCGCGCGGACCGACGATCGCCACCTCGGCCCCGGCCTCGCGCAGACGCAGGACCGGATACCACAGCTCCAGGTCCTCGTACAGCTCCTCCACCAGCGCCGCCACGCGCACTCCCTGCAGCTCCATCGCCGCACCTCCTCGTCGGGCTCCCACCCCGAGTATACAAGGAGCGCCAGAGGCCGCACGCGGCGTCGCCCGGGGGCTACGCGGCCGCGAACTCGGTGAGAAACCGCGCGACCGATCGCTCGAACAGCCGCATCCCGGCCACGGTCGCGTACTCGTTCGGGCTGTGGGGCCGGCCGCCGTGCCCCAGCCCGCCCATGACGAAGGGCTGACCGAGCACCCGGCGGAACAGGTAGAAGGGCGCCGAGCCGGCCAGGTGCGGCCACACCTCGGGCTCGTGGCCCAGCGCGCGGCAGGCGCGGATGAGCGCCTGCACCGCGGGCTCGCGCACGCTCGTCTTCGCCGGTGGGTAGCCCTCGTAGAAGTGGACCTCGATGTCGCCGCGGCCGATCTTCTCGAGGTGCGCGCGGATGCGCGCGCGGACGCGCTCGGGCTCCATGTTCGGGACCAGGCGCACGTCCATCTTGACCTTCACCTCGTGGGGCAGCAGCGTCTTCATGCCGGGCCCGGTGTACCCGCCCCAGATCCCGTCGATGTTGAGCGTGGGGTCGTACAGGTACCGGCGCAGCAGGTCGGCGCCGGCGGCGTCGTGCTTGAACCGCTCCGCGTCCCACATCCACAGCTCCGTGGCCGGGTCGAACGACGTCGCGAGCTCCGCCAGCAGCGCCTCGTCTTCGGCGCTGGGCGGCGCCACGTCGTCGTAGAAACCGTCGATGGCAATCCGCTCGCGGTCGTCCATCATGGTCGCCAGCGCCCGCAGCAGCCGCCAGGCCGGGCTGCCCACCCAGACCGCGTTGCTCCCGTGGACCCCGCGCGTGCGGGGCCCGCCCCAGGCACCGCCGCGGCAGGTCACCTCGAAGTACTGGATGCCCTTCACGCCCAGCCACAGCTTCGGCCGCCCGCGCCGGTCCTGACAGTAGAAGGCGAAGTAGGTGGCATCCGCGCCCAGCCGGTCGCGGTGGCGCTCGATGAAGTCCGGCAGGTGCGCGCTGCCGAGCTCTTCCTCCCCCTCCACCACGAACTTCAGGTTGACCGGCAGTCCGCCCGTCGCGCGGAACGCCTCGAGCACGTTGAACAGGCCGGCGAGCGGTCCCTTGGTGTTGTAGACGCCGCGGGCGACCACGCTCGGCCCGAACTCGGGGAGGTCCACCACCTCCCCGGCGAACGGCGGGACCATCCACTCCTCGCCCTCGACCGGCTGGACGTCGTACATGCCGTAGAGCAGCAGGGTCCTGGGCCGCCCGGCGTCCACCGCGCCGGTGACGACCGGCCAGCCCTCGGTGGGGACGATCTCGGCCGCCCCGCCGAGCCGGCGGATGTCGTCCCGGACCCTCTCGGCCATCTCCGCCATGCCCACGCCCTCGCCGCTGATGCTGGGCTGGCGGACGTAGGCGCGCACCCGCTCGAGGTGCGCGTCGGCGTGGGCGTCCAGATAGGCGTACACGTCGTCCATGGGGCGGGCCTCCGGCGGCGAGGGATCGGGGCGTCGGGGCGGCGGCGCGTCCGCGCCGCCGCCCCGGACCGCTACTGCAGCGCGGCCGTCCAGGCGAAGGGCTGGAACCAGTAGAAGCCCTGGACGCCGTAGTTCACGTCGCTCATCCGGCGCGCGACCGCGGCGCGCGACTTCTCGTAGTACAGCACGACGTAGGGCAGCTCGTCCGCGAACACTTCTTGGAACCGGTTGTAGATCTGGCGCCGGCGGGCCTGATCGGCGGTGGCCGCGCCCTCGTCCAGCAACTGATCGATCTGCTGGTTCGACATGTGGATCAGCCGCGTGTAGGTCGCACCGGTGCGGAACTGCGAGGAGACGTCCGGGTCCACGCCGCCCGACCACCCCACCAGGCCGATGTCGTAGTTGGCCGCGTAGAGCGCCGCGAGGTGCGTCGGGAAGTCGGACTTCTGGATCTCGACGCGGATGCCGGCGGCGACCAGGTTCTCCCGGATCACGTCCGCCGACCGCTCGCGGAGGATGTTGCCCGTCGGCACGCGCAGGATGAGCGTGCGGGAGAAGTCCCACCCGGCCTCCTGCAGCAGCGCGCGCGCCCGGGCGGTGTCGAAGGCCCACGGCCGCACGCTCTTGTTGAAGTAGGGGTTGTTCGGGGGGATCGGCCCCTCGGCCAGCTCCCCCTCGCCCTTCAGCAGCTGGCTCACCAGCAACGGCCGGTTGATCGCGTGGGCCATCGCGCGCCGGACGCGCTTGTCCTGCAGGTAGGCGCGCTGGAAGTTGAACGCCATGAACTGGTAGCCGGGGGCGGAGTACGAGACGGCCTGCACGTGCGGGATGGCCTTCACCCGCTCCCAGTCGTCGATCAGGATGGAGCCGATGCCGCCGCCCGCGGTCACGTCCAGGTCGCGGCGCTCGAGCTGCGCCATCATGGTGGTCGGCGGGATGATGCGCACGAACAGCCGGCGGATGTTCGGCGCCCCCAGGTGGTAGGTGTCGTTCGCCACGTACTCGACGTACTGGTCGGTCTTGTACTGGACGAACTTGAACGGCCCGCTGCCCACCGTGGGGTTCTGGAAGAAGGGGTGGCGCGCCAGCTGGTCGGGCGCGACGCTGCCCAGCACGTGCTTGGGCAGGACGTACATGTCGTAGCCGAACCGCTCGAACACGAAGTTGGGATCGACCGGCTTGGCCGTCCGGACCTCGAACTCCTTGGGGCCCAGGATGCGGAAGCCGATCTGCGCGCCCTGCGCCCGCTTGCCGGTCGCGTCCATCCCCGCGATGAACGCGACGCTCGCGCCGCGGTTCGTCTGCGTCCGCGGGTCGCTGATCGTCATCACGGTGAACTCGACGTCTTCCGCGGTCACCGGCCGGCCGTCGTGCCACGACGCCCGGGGATGGATCGTGAACCGGTAGGTCTGGTTGTCGGCGGCGACGGACCAGCGGCTCGCGAGCATCGGGAACAGCCGGAGCTGGTTGTTCTCCAGGCGCGACTCGAGCAGCGAGCCGAACATGAAGCGCACGGCGTAGTAACCGTACGCGCTGTCGGTGTTGATCGGGCTGAAGTTGTTGGGCGGGCTCCACATCCCCGAGACCGCCACCAGGCTCGAGCGCGGCTGACCGGCGACGGTCGCCGGCAGCAGCAGGGCGGCGGCGAGCGCGAGCACGACCAGCGCCCGCAGACGTGTCGTCATGGTGCTCTCCCCCTTTGCATCTGTCGTCGCCACGCGTCGGTGATGCACGGTGAGAACGCGAGTAAGGGGGTTTCGGTTCCCTCGCCCCCCCTCCTTCATCCGTCTCAGAGCTTCAGGCTGGGGTCCAGGGCGTCCCGGAACCCGTCGCCCACGAAGTTGATGACCAGGACGGACAGCAGAATCATGAAGCCCGGCGGCACCCACAGCCAGGGCATCTGCTCCAGCACGGTCAGGGACTGGGCGTCGGTCAGCATGTTTCCCCACGAGGGCGTGGGGGGCTGCACGCCGAGCCCCAGGAACGACAGCGCGGCCTCGATGAGGATCGCGTTCGCCGTCCCGAAGGTCGCGGCCACCAGGACCGGCGCCATGGCGTTGGGCAGCAGGTGGCGGACGATCAGGCGCCCATCCCCGGCGCCCATCGCGCGCGCGGCGTGCACGAACTCCTGCTGGCGCAGCGCCAGGATCTGGCCGCGCACGAGCCGGGCCACCGGCGGCCACCCGAGCAGACCCAGCACCAGGATGACGTTCCAGAGGCTGGGCCGACCGAACACGCTCACGGCGAAGAGGATGATGATGAGCGGCGGGAACGAGAGCACGATGTCCATTAGCCGGCTCAGCACCAGGTCCACCGTGCCGCCGTGGTAGGCGGCGGCCGCCCCCACCGCCGTGCCGATGACGACGTACATGGTGACCGCCAGCAGCCCGACGCTCAGCGAAACCCGGCTGGCATAGACCAGGCGGCTGAGCACGTCCCGCCCCACGCTGTCGGTGCCGAGCGGGTGTGCCGCCGACGGGGGGGCGCGGAACGCGGTGGCGTCGATGGCCGTGGGGTTGTGGGGCGCCAGCACCCCCGCCAGCGCGGCCATCGCCGCGATCGCCGAGAGGATCAGAAGCCCCGCCACCGCCACGCGGTGGCGGAGGAAGCGGCGGGCGGCAAGCGTCCAGTACGACTGCGCGCGGTCGAGCCGCGCACCCCGCGCCGCGACCGCGGCCGAGATCGCGCTAGTCATACCGGATGCGCGGGTCCACGATCGAGTAGGTGATATCGGCGAGCAGGTTGCCGAGCGCGACGAAGACCGCCGTGATCAGCGTGATCCCCATGAGCACCGGGTAGTCGCGCTGGTTGATGGCCTCGATGGTCAGCCGGCCCATGCCGGGCCACTCGAAGACCTGCTCCGTGATCACCGCCCCGGCCAGCAGGGCCGGGATCTGCAGGCCGGCCAGCGTCACGACCGGGATCAGGGCGTTGCGCAGCGCGTGCCGGCGCACCACGAGGCGCTCCGCCAGCCCCTTCGCGCGCGCCGTGCGCACGTAGTCCTGTCCCAGGACCTCGAGCATGCTCGACCGCACGTAGCGCGTGAGCGCGCCGGCCCCGGCCGCGGCCAGCACGGTCGCCGGTAGGATCAGGTGGTGCAGCGCGTCCAGCAGCCCGCCGTCGCCGCCGAGCGTCTGCGTACCGCCCACCGGCAGCCAGCGCAACCGCAGGGCGAAGACGTAGATGCCGGCCAGGCCGAGGAAGAACGTCGGCAGGCTGATGCCGAGAAACGCGACGAACGTGGCGGCATAGTCCACCCACGTGTACCGGCGCGTGGCGGCCACCATGCCCACGGGCACGGCGATTGCGTACGACAGGGCGAGCGCGGTCACGGTCAGCGTCAACGTCGGCATCACGCGCTCCCCGATCCGGCGCGTGACGGGCGCGCCGGTGCTGAACGAGTAGCCCAGGTTGCCGCGCAGCAGCTCGTGCAGCCACTTCACGTAGCGGACCGCGACGGGGTCGTCGAGCCCGAGCTCGCGGCGCCTGATCTCCAGGTCGGCCTGGGTGGCGTTGGGGTCGATCAGCATCTGCACCGGGTCGCCGGGCGTGAGCGAGAGGATCAGGTAGCTCAGCACCGTGATGCCGAGCAGGATGGGAACGGTGATCAGGAGCCGGCGTGCGAGGTATCGCTGCATGCCGTCCGCCGCCGCGCCGGCTCACCCGGAGGGGGCGGCCCGCGGCACGCCGGACTGTTCGGGACCCCGCGGACCAACCCCTGCCGCGCGCCAGACGACCGCGCCGTCCACGATGGTCGTCGCCGGCACCAGCGCGCGGTCGAGCGCCACCAAGTCCGCAGGCCAACCCACGCGAATCTCGCCGGCCTGCAGGCCGAGCACGCGCGCGGGCGTCGCCGCGGCCATGGTCACCGCACCGGGCAGCCCGGCGCGGCCGGCCACCAGATGACGCACGGCCTGGTCCATCGTCAGCACGCTCCCGGCGAGCGTGCCGTCGGCGAGACGCGGCGCACCGCCCGCGAGACGCACCGGGCGGTCACCCAGCGTGGGGAGGCCCGCCGGCGCACCGGCGGCGCTGATGGCGTCGGTGACGAGCGCCGCGCCCCGCGGCCCCTTGACTGCGATCACCAGGTCGAGCACCGCCGGGTGGAGATGCACGCCGTCGGCGATCACGGTGCAGACGACGTCGGGACGCCCGAGCGCCGCCAGCGCGACGCCCGGCTCCCGGTGGTGCGCCGGCCGCATCGCGTTGAACAGGTGGGTCGCCACGCGCACGCCCTCGTCGAACGCCGCGACCGCCTGGGCGTAGGTGGCGTCGGTGTGGCCCGCGGCGACCACGATCCCGCGCGCGCGCAGCGCCTCGATGACCGGCAGCGCTCCGGGGAGCTCGGGCGCCAGCGTCACCATGCGGACGAGCCCCGGGAACTCGTCGAGCAGCCCGGTGATCCACGCCACCGACGGCGGCCGCAGGTGCTCCGGGCGGTGCGCGCCCGGCCGCCGGGGCGAGAGGAACGGGCCCTCCAGGTGCACGCCGGCCAGGCGCGGGGCGCCGCCGCGGGCCGCGCGCTCCGCGAAGAAGGCCAGCGCTGCGCGCAGCGTCGCCTCCGGCGCCGAGATCAGCGTCGCCAGGTACGCCACGGTCCCGCCGCGCAGCAGGTGCGCCTCGGCCGCGGCCAGGCCGTCGCCGCTCGGCGCCAGAAAGTCGCACCCGGCGGCGCCGTTCACCTGGAGGTCGATGAACCCCGGGGCCAGCACGCCGTCCGGCCAGGCCTCGTCGGGGCTCGGGTGCGTCCCCTGCGCGACCCTGGCGATCACGCCGTCTTCGATGGCGACGAACCCGGGCCGGGCCACCCCCTCGGGCAGCAGCACTGCACCCGCCTGGAGGACCAGGCCGCCGCGCCCGGCGGGCTCGACCCCGCTCACGGTCGCGCGGCCCCGCCCGTCGGCCCGCCGGGCGCGGCGGCCAACGTCACGGGCAACCGGCCCGCCGGACGCAACCGGCCGAGCAGCACGCGCGCGGCGGCGTCCAGGCTCGCAGGATCCGCGCCGTAGGTGGCGAGCGCCGCCCCCTCTGGGGGCGCGTGCGCGACGTCGTAGGGGTCGCCGGTCGCGACCAGCACCATGCGGCCGGCCGTCCGCGCGCGCACCTCGCGCACGATCGCGGCCGCGTCCGGCGGGAGCGCGCCGCGCGAGCGGGTGACCACGACGACCCACCCCCCGGCCCCCGCGTCGACCGCGGCGCAGCCGCGCGCCCGGCCGCCGTGACGTCGCAGGGCCGCGGCCAGGGCGCCGGCCGGGGCGCCGGGCGACGCCGCCACGACGTCGACGGGCGACGCGGCCAGCGGGAGCAGGCCGGCGTCGCGCACGAGCGTGACCGCGGCGTTGGCGATCCGCGCGGCCAGCCGCCGGTGCGCCTCGGTGCCGACCGCAGCCGCCAGGTCGGACGGCGGCCCACTGCCCACCCAGCGGGCGGCCGCCGCCTCCACCCGGGCGAGCGCCTCCGCGACGCGCGCGGACGGCAGCGCGCCGCTCGCCACCGCGCGGGCCAGCGCATGGAGAATCTCGTCCTGCATGGCGTCGGGGCCGAGGGCGAGCAGCAGGTCGCAGCCGGCGGCCACGGCGGCCACCGCGGCCTCGCCCGGGCCCGGCCCGTCGGCCAGGGCGCGCATGCCCAGCGCGTCGCTGCAGACCAGGCCGCCGTAGCCCCACCGTGCGCGCAGTAGGTCAGTGAGCACCGGCGCGGAGACGGTCGCCGGGCGGCCCGTCGGGTCGAGCGCCGGCACGGCGACGTGCGCGGTCATGACCGCGGCGACGCCCGCGCGGGTCGCGGCGCGAAAGGGCGGCAGCGCCACCGCCTCCAGTCGGTCGCGGGCGTCGGGGACGACAGGCAGGGCGACGTGCGAGTCCACCGCGACGCCGCCGTGGCCCGGGAAGTGCTTGGCGGTCGCGGCCACGCCCTCGGCCTGCAGCCCGCGCAGGTAGGCGACGCCCATCGCGGCCACGAGCGCTGGCGCGTCGCCGAACGCGCGCGCGCCGATCACGGGGTTGGCGGGGTCGGTGTTGACGTCCATCACCGGCGCGAAGTTGAGGCTGACCCCGAGCGCGCGCAGCTCCCGGCCGGCCACCTGCCCGGCGGCGCGTGCGAGCTCCGGGTCGCCGGCGGCGCCGAGCGCCATCGCCGACGGCAGCCGGGTGGCGCGCGGCACGCCGTCCCCCGCAGTCTCCTCCCGCGGGGCGTCGCAGCCCACGGCCC
>Ga0308411_10000203_pt1 | contig 36595 bp, 25 predicted proteins | sample HotsprottomLayer_2_FD_203530 | JGI IMG/M metagenome (GOLD analysis project Ga0308411, IMG submission 203530) | Hot spring phototrophic mat microbial communities from Octopus Spring, Yellowstone National Park, Wyoming, United States -... | ecosystem: Environmental > Aquatic > Thermal springs >... | reverse complement strand
AGAAAATCTTTTCCATAAAGAAATCTATTCTAAAATATTAAACATAAAAGAAGATTTTGATAAAAATATTGAAAAATTATTATTAAATGATGATGATTTTGTTACTTTATTGAAATATTGCATAGACAAAAATATTAAATTTGGAATTTCTTTTTTTTCAAAAGATGATCTAATTAATTTGAAAAATTATTTTATTAATAAATATAATTTTGATCTTTTCACGAAAATTTCATTTTTAAAAGTAGCATCAGGCGAAATAAATGATCTTCCTTTATTAAGTGAATATATAAAAATCTCAAAAAATTATAATCTTCCTATTTTAATTTCTGTTGGTGCTACAAATGATAGAGAGATAAAATTTATCTTAAATTTTTTTAAAAATATTAAAAAAAATATTGTTCTTTTACATTGTAGAATAAAATATCCTGCTGATTTTGAAAATTTTAATTTAAAAAGAATAAAATATTTAAGAGATAAATATAAGATTAAAACAGGTATTTCAGATCATTCCATAGGAATAGAAATTCCTTTGCTTTCATTATATTATAACCCAGAATATATTGAAAAACATTTTTCTGATTCAAGAGATATAAAAGAAGCAGACAATTTTATGTCAACAAATGAAGAGGAATTTAAAAAAATAAAATTTTTTATTACAAATTTCAATAATATTATTGGAAATGGTAGTTTTAATTTATTAAAAAATGAATATAATGAAATAAAATATGCAAGAAAAGGAATTTATTTCAAAGAATCTTTAAATAAAAATAAAAAAATCACAGAAGAGAAAGTATTTACTTTAAGACCTAATTTATTATTAAATGATGCTTTTTATTATTATAAAATTTTAAATAAAAAATTAAAAAAAGATAAAAATAAGTTAGAACCTATAAACATCAAAGAAGATATATAATTTTTTTATCTATTGAAATTAAATTAATATATATTATTATATGATTAGATTAATCATTTAAAAAATGATTCTAAGGAAAATTTATGAAAAATAAAATTGAAAAATCTCCAAATAGAAGAAAAAAATTTTATATTGATAAAAAATTTCAAAATAGATTTATTTTATCATATTTTGAAATTATATTTTTTTCAATCATACTAAGTATATCAATTACTATTTCTTATACATTTCTTACAACTGAATTTGGCGAAAACAAATACAGTGTACTTTTTCAAAAAATTGTAAATGGAAAGCCTGAATTAATTTCACCTCTTTCAATTGTTTTACCAATTATTATGGCATCCTCTCTTATTACTTTAATAGTTAGTTTTGTAAATGCTCTCTTTTATTCTCATAAAATGGCAGGGCCAATATATAGATTAAAAAAAAGTTGTCAAGAATTGATTGAAGGCAAAAAAAATGTATCATTTAAAGTAAGAAAAGATGATGAGTTTCATGAATTATCTGAACTTCTTCAAAAAGTTGCAGAAAAATATTATGAATTAGAAAAAGAAGTTGAAGAATTAAAAAAAAGCTACCATAAATAGGTAGCTTTTTTTATTTAATTTTATTCTTTCTTAATTTATCCCTTTTTTTATCCCTTTCCTCCAGATTGAATCTTTTTTATAGATTGGATAGCCATCTGTCTTATATACATAGGAAAACTTCCCTGTGAAACTTCCAGTAAAACTCCAATTGCCATTGGATCACCTAAATTACCTAGTGCAACAATTATTCCATATATAAGAGGTGCATTTGATGATTTGTATTCATTTTTATAAATTTGAAGTAATTCAATAAGAAGAGGAACAACTGATTTATCTCCAATCTTTCCCAAAGCCATTGCAACATAAGCTTTTACTATAGGATCATTATCTTTTTTTAAGATCTCAACTAATTTAGGAACTGCTTCTTTAGCTTTCAATTCACCTAAAATATATGCTGCTTCTACTCTAATATCCCAGAAATTATTAACAATAACACCATTTTCAGTTTTAACATTATTAACACCTATATCAAGAATTTTAATAAGTAATTCAATTGATTCTTTTGATTTATTAGCGGATAATAGTTGCACCACAATAAGCAAAAGATCATGATCATCTCCAGCTTGAACAATAGTTGCTAATGAATCTAATGGAATATTTTGAAGACCTAAAAAAAGTTCTTCTAAAGTTAAATCCTCAGGAGATTCTGTAGAATATTTTCCACTATCATTCCCACTACTTTGTTGTCCAAAAGATATGTATGAAAATATTATAAAAAAAGAGAAAACAATAAGAAAATAAGAAGAAAATTTTTTCATGAATTCCTCCAATTTTTTATTTAATAATTAATTAAAAAAATCAATCACTTTCATATTCTTCTTTTAAACCTATTTTCCATTTACCATCAATTTTAATAAAATAATATGTTAATATCTTATCTTCATATCGGACAAAAACCTTAGCTTTATTAACATTTTGTGGATTAAAAATTACCTTAAATATTTTTAATGGTTGTCCATTGTTTAATTTTACTCTTGATTGATAAACTACATTAAAAAAATAAGATTTTATATCTGTTATTCCATATATGGTAAGATTATTTTTTTTATAAAATTCAGGGTCATTGTAATTCTGATAATATTTTGGAGATAAAAATGTCAGCCATCTTTCAAAGTCTTTAGAAAGTACAACAAGTTCATAATTTATAAAAAATTCTTCAAGCTCCTGTTTTAATTTATATATATCAACATTTGAAGGAACATTTTGAAAATCAACATCTTCTATTTTTAAATCACTGATTTCTACTTTTTGTTCCACTTGTTCTTCTTTTTTTTCTTCAACTTTATTTTCTTTTATATTTTTATCTTTCTGAGGACAACCATAAATAAAAATTATGAGCCAAAAAATTAAAAAAATAAATATAATATTCTTTAATTTTTTCATATTTCTTCCTAAAATTAAGAAATATCTAAAAAAAACATTTTTAATTTTAATCAATAGAATTTTAATTCAAAAATATCATTTTTCAATTAAAAAATTAAATTTTAATAAAATTATTTGTAAAGTGTTGCTAAGATTATAGAATAAAGTTTTGACAATGCAGAATCAGATCTTGATGTTACAACAACTGGAACTTTTGCACCACATATAATACCAGCTGTTTCTGCTTTAGCAAAATAAATAATAGATTTATATAAAACATTCCCTGCATCTATATCTGGAACAACTAATATATCAGCATCCCCATTAACAGGAGATTTTACTTTTTTTATTTTTAATGCTTCGGAAGATATTGCAATGTCTAAAGCAAGTGGTCCATCAACTATACAATTTTTAATTTCACCTCTTTCAGCCATTTTAGCAATAATAGCAGCTTCATAAGTTGCTTTCATTTTAAGGGAAACTTTTTCATTTGCCGCAATTAAAGCAACTTTTGGAGTTTCAATTCCTACAGATTGAGCAACATTAACAGCATTTTTTACTATATCAATCTTTTGCTCAAGAGTTGGCTCAATATTTAAGGCTGCATCTGTTATAAAATATAATTTATCAAACTCTGGAATCTCCATAATTGCAACATGGCTTAAAGTTTTACCTATATTTAAATTATATTGTTTATCAAGAACATATTTCAAAATAACTCCTGTATTAATTAATCCTTTAATTAATATACTTGATTTTTCATTTGAAACCATTGAAACAGCAATTTCTGCTACCTTATTCTCATCTTTTTCTTCAATTAACTCAAATTTAGAAATATCAAAATTAAGGTTTTTAGCAATTTCTATAGTTTCATTTTTATCTCCAATAAAGATTGGTGTTATAAAACCACTTTCAGTAGCTTGTTTAACAGCATCAAGAACATGCTCATCATTTGAACCTGCAATAAAAGCTTTAATATTAGTTCCTTTTGCTTTTTCTCTAAGTTCAGCTAATTTTTTCATAAAAAATCTCCTTACTATATTTTGTATTCTTAATTTTTATTATTAATTAAATATCTACTTCATATTTAAATTTACTTTTTTCTGCTGCTTTTTTAATTAAAAGAAGGGCTATTTCCAATGTTTTTAGGTCAGCTTCGAGACTAAACAATGGTTTCTCCTTACCTTCAACACAATTTATAAAATGAATTAATTCATCTTTTAATGCATTTTCAACATGAACAGATATTTTTTCAATGAAAGAACCTCTATAATAGAGAATTTCTTTTTGATCAACTTCGAAAAGAGTATTACTCTTTCTATAAATTTCAATTTCTTGAGTATCATAATTTAAAAATATATGATTTGTTTTTTGAGCAATATCAAGAGTTCTCTTTTTAATATAGCTTGCTCTTGAAGATATAACATTAGCTATGCAATTATTGTCGAAGTAAAATATTGCGTTTGCTATATCTTCATAATCTGTATAAACAGATGAAGCATAAGCATCAAAATGAATAATATTTGAATTTGTAATATTACTAATAATATCAATATCATGGACCATTAAATCAAGAATTACTCCTGTATCCTTTTTTTTATTAGAAAATAAACCATATCTTCTTGCTTCAATAAAAATAGGATCTTTTACATATTTTTTTCTTAATTCAACAACAGCACCATTAAATCTTTCTACATGTCCAATTTGAACTATTAAATTTTTTTTTCTTGATAATTCATACAATTCGCAACCATATTTATATAAATGTGCAAATGGTTTTTCTATAAGAACATTTACACCACTTTCAAGTGCTTTTTTTGCAATATCATAATGAGAAGTACTCCAAACAGCACAAATAATAGCATCAGATGCATGGAAAAGTTTATCATCACTTGAAAATTGATTAACTTCATATTTTTTAGAAATTTCATTCATTCTTTTATGATTTATATCATAAATTCCAGAAAATTTAATCAAACCTAATTTTTCTAAATATTTTAAAATATTCACATGGTATTCTCCCATATGGCCAACACCAATAATTCCAACTTTAATCATGAAGAGACTCCTGTAACTTTTTTATATTTTGTTCTAATTTATAACTATTTTTAATGTATTTTTTATTTATAAATATAGCATAATTTTCTTGATATATTATATCAATTATTTCAATATTTTTATAAAAATTAAAATTTATTTTATTAATATCATGTTCATCAATAATAGCATATTTTATTATACCATTATTTATTTGGCTTAGTAAATCACTATAAAAGGAATACTTTTTAATATTTGCTAATTCTTCAGTTAAATAATATGAAATCGAGTATAATTTTACTCCAAACTCAATCTTATTTTCAATAATCTTATTAAAACTTATATTACTTTCTTTTTTATTTTTTATTAATAAAACCTTTTCAGAATAATAAATAATTGGGAAAAAATTATTTAAATAATTTGAGGCTATTTCAGACTCTATAATTCCTCCACAAATAAGATCAAATGATCTTAGTTCACTTTCTATACTCGTAAATTTTACAAAAATATCATCTATTTTAAAAACATTTTTTATTAAATTAACTTCTTTTCCCTCAAATTGGTTTAAATAAAAATAGTTATTTTTACAATAATCCTTAAAATCAATATTTTTTTTAAAATTTTTAATTTCAGATAACTTTAAATAAAAAAAAGGATATTTTTCAAATAAAAGTCCAACTGTTAAACTTTTCTTATTAAAGATATCATCAAATTGATCATTTCCAAATAAAATATTTTTATTATAAGATATGATCAAAAAAAACAATAATAAGATTATTGAAAATAGAAGGATTAACTTTATATATAAATTTTTATAACTTTTTTTTATCATCCTCAATAATAATTTATATTAAAATTTTATTTTTTTAAGTTTTTTTTAATTTTTTTTTTATTATTGACAAACTAAATTTTTAAATTAAAATAATACATAGATATGGGGGAATTAAAAATAACAGGGAGGTAGATTTATGAAAATTAATAATAATGTTTCTTCGATCAATTCTAACTCTACAATTCAAAGACTTGATAACATCGAAAAAAAAGATTTGAATAACGAAAAGAGTTCAAATATCAAAAATACTCAAGAATTAAATCTTCAAGTTGAAAATAATATTAATTTTATAAGAAGCTCATTTACTTTACAAGAAAATTTAAATATTATTGAACAAAAACAAAATTATTTGAATGATTATAGAAACTCAAATATTAATTTTGAGGATCTTCAAAAAGCAATTTATAACAATAACAAACTTTTCAACGAAGAAGAACTTACTAAAGTTAAAACAGATTTATCTTCTATTTTAAACGAATATGATATTCAAGCACAAAATATTAAAAACAACTTAAATTCATTTCTTATTGCAAATGAAAATACTAATGCATTAAATATAGAAAAAGATATTCAAAGAATTGCCCAATATATTGAAAACTCAACAACTTACAACTTAAATTATAATTCTGCAACAGTTATAGATTTATTGAAATAAAATTTTAAATAAATTTATCTTAAATTTACTCTTATCTTATATTGATTTAATTTTTCTATTAATAAGAGATTGTTTCTTGAAATATACTAAAAATTATTTTCCGTTTTTATTTGTGATTTAGTTTTGAATATTAAAAAGAGAATTTTATAAAATTTCCTTCCAATTTAAAAAATCTATATCAATTCTTTTAACATCAAGATTCATTAAAATAAAATCCCCAGAACAAAAAGCTCCAGGATTTATAAATCTAATTCCACCCTCAAAAATATCACTTTTTATATGAGTATGACCATAAAATATAATATCTGGTTTTTCTTCAAATAAATTAGCAATTCTCTTTCTTATTCCAAGAGGAGAGCCATAACCATGAGTTAAACCTATTTTATACCCCATTAATCTTAATAATTTCGTATTAGGATAATTTGAAACAATTTCATTCGAATCCATATTACCATGAACAACATGAATATTACTGCAATTTAATGAAATAAGATCTATTACTCTTAGATCTACTATATCACCAAGACAAAATATTTGATCTACATGTTTGAATAATCTATCAAAATCTGGTAATTCTTTTAGCCTTGTTGGATAATGTATATCTGATAAAACTATTATTTTCATAATATTTGTCTTACTAAATTAAATACAATTTATTTTTAAAAAATCAATAGCAAAAAACTTCGAAAACTAAATTTTATTCTTTTTATTATCTTTTTATTTAACTTTTTAAAATTTACTAAAGTGACTTTATTATAAATGCATCTTTATAACCAAGATTTTGTATAATTTTTAAAATCTCTGAGATTTTATCATAATCAAAAGGACCTATTATTACTTTATAAGCTTTATTATTATTTATAGTTGTTTCTTTAATAATTACATTAAAACCTAAAGAAATTAAATGATTTTGAACATTTTTATAGTTTTCCTCTTTTGAAAATACACCAACTTGAATATAATAAATTTTTGAAGTTTTATCTATATTTGAAGAATCTTCTTTTTTTTGTTGAATTTCTGTTTGAGATGATTTATTTAAATTTTTTAAAAAATTTTCAAATTCATTTTTATTTAATTTTTTAACTAATGTAACTTTAGCAGGTAAAATATTTGAATAAATTTCACTAAGTTCAACAAAAGCTCTTTTTGATAAATACAATAATATATCTTTTTCATCCTCTTTTGGTAAACTATTGTCAATTACTAAAACAAGTGTCTTTTTACCATTATTTATATTTTCAACAATTAATAAAGAATAAAGTTCATAATATCTTGAAGAGCAAACTAAATCTTCAGGGTTATAATAATAACCAGATTGAAAATATTTTCCAATATATTTATTATCATATAATTTGCATATACCATTAATCTCATTTGCTTGAGAGAATATATTTGGTTGTAATAAAATTAAAAAAAATATGAAGGTTAAAAATATTTTAGTAATTTTAAAACTAATAGTTCTCACATTTTTTTTATAAATATCCATTTTTGTCTCATTTTATTTTTTATTTTTTGTTTTTATTGATAAATTTGTATATACAATGTTTTTTAAATTTTCTTATTTCATATATCGAATGTTTTTGCATTATTTAAATAGCTAATAAATAATTAATTATTAACTAATTTATAAAGATAAAAATAATTATAAAAATATATAATATTAAATTTATTAACAACTTATTCACAATATGATTAAAATCATAATTAAAATTTTTATTTTCAACAACCTTTCCATTAAACCTTTAATTACAATAAATAAAATAAAGATATGAATGGATAATATTTCATAGAAATTTTGAAAATAAAAGAATAAAATATTTATTAAAGATATTCACATTTTATTCACAAGATTATTTTTAATCTCTTCAAATTTAGTTGAACTATTAATAATAAAATTTTGACTTTGAATTAAATTTGATTGGTTTCTTAAATAAATATTTGCAAAATTCTTATTTATTCTACTTTTTTTTTCTTCATCTAGAATTATTTCAAACTTCAAAATTAATTCATAAAAATCATTTACTGAAAATAGAGATTTATTGGAAAAAAAATCATATACAGAAAGGAAATTATTATAAGAAGGACCAATAAAAGTTAAATTTAAAAAAGCAATTGGTTCTACAAAATTTTGTCCACCTTTTCCATTAAAACTTCCACCAACAACAACATATTTACTTAACTTATAAAAATCCCTTAAAATTCCATAAATATCTAAAACTAAGATCTGTTCATTTTTTTCAATAAATTTTACAATTTCAATTAAATTTTTTAATGATGGTTTCTCTTCAAAAGAAATAAAATCTGAAATAAAATTTAATTTTTTGATCTCTATTAATTTTTTTAATATATTTAAATTGTTTAAAAATCTCGGAGCAATAACTACTATAAAATTATTATAAAACCTTGAAACAAATTGGTTTATAAAACAAAACTCATCATCATGAAATGATGAAAAAATAACTATTGGTTTTGAAAAATTTGAAAAAAGTTTATATTTTTCTTCAATGGGAAAATTTAAATCTTTAAAATACAATTTTATATTCCCAGAAGTTATTAATATTTCTTTTTTTGTTCCAAGAGAAATAAATCTATCTGTCATTTCAAAAGATTGGGTATATATTTTATCAAACAGATTAAAAATAAATTTATAAAAAAATCTTAATCTTTTTTGCCATGGAAATGACCTATCATAAATTATTCCATTAAAAATAATAAGATTTATTTTTAAAAGTTTAGATGTAAAAATTAAAGATGGCCAAATTTCCTGTTCAATTAAAATTAATTTCTTTATTTTTAGTTTTTTCAAAAAAATAAAACAAAATATAAAAAAATCAAAAGGCAATGAAAAAACTTTAAAATTTCTCCCTCTTAAATAATCATAACCTGCTTTGTTAAAAGTTGAATAAAATATATTTGGAGCTCCTCCAAAAAAACTTGATGCAAGTATTGATTCTCCAATTGATGAACAATGAATAAGAATATTGTTTTGACTATCAGAATATTTTTCTTTTATAAAAAAAGAAAATCTACTCTTAAAATCATAATTTAAATCTTTTAATAAAAAATAAATTAATAAAATTATTGGAAAAAAAAGAAGATAAATAATATTATAAATAAAAAAATAAATAAAAAATATCAATGATTGAATCATTTTATAAACTTTCATATCAATAATTTAATTACCTCAAATAAAACTTTTGTAAATAAAGTATCTTTTACAATATATATTAATAAAATTATTTCTTAAAATTAATACAATCTTTGCTTAATACTACAGACTCTCCTTAAACAATTATAGCTTTTAATTTTATTAAAACAAAAATTATTTAAAAAATATTATTAGAATTATTATTTTCAAAGCATATTTACAGGGTCTAAATCTATTTCAATAAAAAGATCCTCTTGATTTTTAAATTCATTATAAAGTAAAGCACCAATTTTTTTTAAGTTTTCAACATCATTTGATTTTATAAAGATATGATACCTATAATTTTTATCAATTTTTTCTATTGGTGCTATAGCTGGACCAACAATATTTAAAAATTTGGTTTTTCCTATATTTTCCTCCACTATTTTATTATTTGTTATTTTTAAAATAAAAATTGCAATTTTTTGTATTAATTTGAAGGCTTTTTCTTTATTTGGAGATCTAACAACTATTCTTAAAATTCTTGAAAATGGAGGGTATTTTAATGCAGCTCTTAATTTTAATTCTTGTTTAAAGAATTTTTCATAATCATGATTTTTTGAATAAGATATAGCATAATGTTCAGGTCTTAAAGTTTGAATTAAAACTTTTCCTCTTTTTAATCCTCTTCCTGATCTTCCGGAAACTTGAACTATAAGTTGAAAAGTTTTTTCATTAGCTCTAAAATCTGGAAAATTTAAATATATATCTGCATTAATAATTCCGACAAGTCCTACTGATGGAAAATGATGCCCTTTTGAAATCATTTGAGTTCCAACAAGAATATTTATCTTCTTTTCATAAAACCTTTCAATTATATCTTTAAAATTTTGACTACTTTTTATTGAATCCCTATCAAACCTTTCAACAACATAATCTTTAAATATTTTTTTTATTAATTCCTCAACTTTTTCTGTTCCAATTCCTGAATAATCTAATCCTTTTTCCCCACAGTATGGACAAACTTCAAGATGCTCTTTTTCAAAAGCACAATAATGACATATTAACTTTTCATTCTTTTTATGATAGGTAAGTGGAATAGAACAATTTTCACAGATTACAGGTTTACCACAATTTTTACAAACCACAATAGATGAAAAACCTCTTCTATTTATAAATAAAATAACCTGTTCTCCATTTTGTAAAGTTTCTCTTATGTTATTTACAAGTTTTTCAGTCAAATAATAATCTCCGAATTTCTTTTCATTCCTTAAATCTACAATCTCAATTTCAGGAAGAGGAATATTATTGTATCTCTTTGTTAAATGTAAATAATGTAAAAATCCTTTTTGGGCACTAAAATATGTTTCTAAAGTTGGTGTTGCAGAACCAAAGATTAAAACAGTATTATATTTTTTTGCTATAAAGTATGCTAAATTTCTTGTGCTAAAACGAGGCTTTGTATTTGATTTATATGAATCATCATGCTCTTCATCTATTATAATCCCTCTTAAATTTAAAAATGGTGAAAATAAAACTGATCTTGGTCCTATAATAACTTTTGCTTTATTATTTTTTATTTTTTCATAAAAGTAAAGTTTCTCCCCTGGTTTTAATTTTGAATGAATTACAGCAACAATATCTCCAAGTCTTTTGTAAAAAAAATTTATCATTTGCGGGGTTAATGATATTTCTGGAATTAATAAAACTGTTTGATAATCTTTCTTTATCAAATAATTTATAACTTTAAAATATACTTCTGTCTTTCCACTTCCGGTTATACCATGCAATAAAAAAGGGGTAAATTGATTTTTATCAATTGACTCAATGATCTTTTCCAAAATTCTACTTTGCTCTTCTGTAAGTTTTATATTATCTTCATAATTAATTTGTTTAATACTTTTATCTTTAAAACTATTATCAATATAATTTTTATCATCAAAATTTACAGAATATTTTTTAATATCAACTTCAATTTTCTTTATAGCTTTTGGGATAAAAAGAAATAGAGCTTCTTCAATTGAACAAAAATAGTTGTTTTTAATCCAATTTGCAATTTCCATTTGATTTTGATCAATAACAGGAAAAGAGTCTAAAACTTTAATAATTTTTTTTACCTTATCTTTGATATTTTTAGGACATGATACATGTTCATCAACAATAATACCTAAAACTTTTTGATTATTAAAATCAACAATAACTCTTTTAAATAAAAATGAAATATCATTATTTATTTCTGATTCATCTAGAAAATAGATCAATTTTTTATCAAGTGGATAATTTACATATACATTTACAAACATTTTTCTTTTTATCCTGATTTTGAAAGCTTTATGTAAATTTAACAATAACTTTTTATTTAAATATCTAAGTTTAATTTAATTATATTTTTGATGAAGATAATATTTTTAAAACCAATTATTTTTCTTCGAAAATAAAAATACTTTATATAAATCATTTTTAAAATCATTTAATAAATTTGGATTTCTTAAAATTGCAGAAGGATGATATGTTGCAAAAAATATTGGAACTTCTTTTAATTCTTTAAAATAAGATAATTTAATAAATTTACCTCTTATTTCAGAAATGTTTTTTTGAACTTTCAACAATGTATTTGCTGATATTTTTCCAAGAGAAACAATCAATTTTGGTTCAATTAGCATAATTTGCTGAATTAAATATTTATTACAAGATATAATTTCATCTTTTTCTGGATTCCTATTTCCAGGAGGTCTGCATTTAACAACATTTGTAATATAAACTTTTTCTCTTTCAAATCCAATTTCATTCATTATTTTTGTTAAAAGTCTACCTGCTTTTCCAACAAAAGGTATTCCAGAAATATCTTCCTCTTCTCCAGGCCCTTCTCCAATAAACATAATATTTGTAATAATATTTCCACTTCCTGGAACTACTTTATTTCTATTTTGGTACAATTTGCAATCTTTACAATTTTTTATTTTCTCTATTAAGATAAAATATTTTTCATTCTTGCCAATATCATTGTTTATTAAATTAATATCAATTTTTTCATTTATATTTTTTAAAGGATTATTTAAATTAATTTCATTAATATTTTTATCTTTAGAAAAAAATTTTATTTCATTTTTTAATTTTTGTTCATCGAAAATTTTAGTTTTTAATTTATTATCTTTTGAAATATTTTCTATCTTAATATCTATATTATCCAACAATTTAATATTTATATTTTGATTTAGGTATATAAATTCTAATTTATAAATTGAACTTATAAGATCTTTTAAGCTTTTTTCAATAATAATTAAAGGATCTTCATTTAAAGAAACTTCATTATTATTGCTATTATAATAGGTTTTATTGTTTTCGTTATCAATATTATTGTTAAAATTATTATTATTTAAATTTTGATTACTTTCTTGATTATTATTAAGATTGTTAAAATTTTTATTATAATAAAAATTTATTTCATTTTCATAAAAACTCATTTAATTTAAGACTTTTAATTTTATATATCTTTACGTTATTTAATATATTTTTTAAACAATTTATATTTTTTATAATTTAATCTATTTACAAGCTTTTATTTCTTTTTAGCACATTTCTCACATTTTTTAGTGTAGGGTAAATAATTTAACCTATCATAAGAAATTTCAATACCACACTCTTCACATATTCCATATTTATTATTAGCAATTCTATTTAAAGCATCATTTATTTCTTTCAATGTTTTTAAATCATTCTCTTCTAATTGTTCTTTCATTTCTGTTTCCAAGATTGTTGAAGCCATATCATATTCTTCAGATATTTCCCCTGATATCTCTTTTAATCCAATTATTTCATTATTTTCTTCAATTATACTTTTTAGAATATTATTTCTCATTTCAACAAGTTTCTTTTTAAAATATTCTAGTTTTTTTTCTTCCATTTTTCCTCACTTATGAAGGTTTTTATTTATTTTTATTTTTTTATTTTCTTTAATTTTATTTTTCTATTTACATTTTATTACTTATTTTTATTTTTCTTAAAATAATAAAAAATGGCTTGGCGACGACCTACTTTTCCACAAAGGAAACTTTGCAGTATCATCGGCGATGGAGTGCTTAACTTCTGAGTTCGGTATGGGATCAGGTGTTTCCACTCCTCTATGGTCACCAAGCCAGACATTTTATTTTACTTAATAAAGAAACAGATGTGAATAGAGAAACAACCAGAGAATCAATAAGGAAGGAGCAAGTCAAACGATCTATTAGTACTGGTCTGCTAAACATGTTACCATGCTTACACATCCAGCCTATCAACCAGGTAGTCTTCCTGGGATCTTCAGGGATACCTTATCTTGAGGTGGGCTTCTCGCTTAGATGCTTTCAGCGATTATCCCTTCCGTACTTAGCTACCCGGCTGTGCCGTTGGCACGACAACCGGTGCACCAGAGGTACGTCCATTCCGGTCCTCTCGTACTAGGAACAGCTCCTCTCAAGTATCCCACGCCTATGGCAGATAGGGACCGAACTGTCTCACGACGTTCTGAACCCAGCTCACGTAACTCTTTAATCGGCGAACAGCCGAACCCTTGGGACCTACTCCAGCCCCAGGATGAGTTGAGCCGACATCGAGGTGCCAAACACCGCCGTCGATGTGAACTCTTGGGCGGTATCAGCCTGTTATCCCCAGAGTACCTTTTATCCGTTGAGCGATGGCTCTTCCACTCAACACCACCGGATCACTAAGACCTGGTTTCCCACCTGCTCGACCCGTCGGTCTCGCAGTTAAGCTCCCTTTTGCCTTTACACTCTAAAAGCTGATTTCTATACAGCTTGAGGGAACCTTTGTGCGCCTCCGTTACACTTTGGGAGGTCACCACCCCAGTGAAACTGCCCGCCTGACAATGTCCAGCAGGATCCACTCCCACCGTTAGAGATTCAGCATGATAAGGGTGGTATTTCAACGACGGCTCCACCGAGACTGGCGTCCCAGCTTCTCAGCCTCCCACCTATCCTACACATATCATGCCAAATCCCAATGCCAGGGTACAGTAAAGGTTCATGGGGTCTTTCCGTCTAACCATAGGTAATCGGTATTTTCACCGATACTCCAATTTCACCGAGCTCCCTGTTGAGACAGTGCCCCAGTCGTTATACCATTCATGCAGGTCGGAACTTACCCGACAAGGAATTTCGCTACCTTAGGACCGTTATAGTTACGGCCGCCGTTTACTGGGGCTTCGGTCAGTAGCTTCTTGAGGTTGCCCTCAATGACCACCTCCCTTAACCTTCCAGCACTGGGCAGGTCTCAGTCCCTATACATCCTCTTACGAGTTTGCAGAGACCTGTGTTTTTGGTAAACAGTCGCCAGGGCCATTTATCTGCAACCACTTTCAGCTTCAGCTTCTCACTTACACCTACTCGTGGCCACCCTTCTCGCTAACTTACGGGTGCAATTTGCCGAGTTCCTTAACAGGGATTCTCTCGTGCGCCTTTGGATATTCACCTCGCCTACCTGTGTCGGTTTGCGGTACGGACTCCATATGTACTCCCTTAGTAGCTTTTCTCGGCAGTATGGATCCCCTTAATCCTTCTATGCCCGAAGGCATATCGTCTTCGTCCCCCATCAGGTACTCTATGGTAAAGGATTTGCCTCTACCTTCCCCTACAGGGTTGAACGTGCATCCATCAGCACGCTAAGGTTCACCTCCTGCGTCCCTACTTCGGTCAAACGCACATATGAAGGTACTGGAATATTAACCAGTTTCCCATCAGCTACGCCTTTCGGCCTCACCTTAGGTCCCGACTAACCCTGGGAAGATTTACTTTACCCAGGAAACCTTAGGCTTTCGGCGAGCAGATTTCTCATCCGCTTTATCGCTACTCATGCCGGCATTCTCACTTCGGTTGTCTCCAGTAACCCTTACAAGTTACCTTCTTCGACCTCCCGAACGCTCCCCTACCAACTATATAATTATCCAAATTATATAGTTCCGTGTCTTCGGTGATCTGCTTTAGCCCCGTTACATCTTCGGCGCAGAAGTGCTCGACCAGTGAGCTGTTACGCACTCTTTGAAGGATTGCTGCTTCTAAGCCAACCTCCTGGCTGTCTTCGCACCTCCACATCCTTTCACACTTAGCAGATACTTTGAGACCTTAGACAACGATCTGGGCTCTTTCCCTCTCGACTACGAAGCTTATCCCTCGCAGTCTCACTCCTAACAAATACTGTTATCGCCTTCGTAGTTTGATTGGGTTTGGTACGAATCTCTCCGCCCTAGCCCATCCAGAGCTCTACAACAATAACAGCTTGTTAAGGCTGCTCCTAAAAGCATTTCGGGGAGAACCAGCTATCGCCAAGTTTGTTTAGCCTTTCACCCCTATCCACAGTTCATCCGGTGGGTTTTTATCCCCAATCAGTTCGGACCTCCAGTGAGTTTTACCTCACCTTCATCCTGACCATGGATAGATCACTTGGCTTCGGGTCTACTCCATCGTACTTGTCGCCCTCTTCAGACTCGGTTTCCCTTCGGCTCCCCAGCTCCTACTGGTTAACCTCGCACGATAGAGTAACTCGCCGGCTCATTATGCAAAAGGCACGCAGTCACCATAGATATATCTATGGCTCCTACCGCTTGTAAGTCCGTAGTTTCAGGTTCTATTTCACTACCCTTCCAGGGTGCTTTTCACCTTTCCCTCACGGTACTTCTCCACTATCGGTATCCGGATCATATTTAGCCTTGGATGGTGGTCCACCCAGCTTCCCACAGAATTCCTCGTGTTCCGTGGTACTCAGCCTATCCCTATAACCAATATCACTTATTTTAGATACGGGGCTTTCACCCTCTATGGCCAAGCTTCCCAGCTTGTTCTCCTATAAGTAATATCAGTTATTACACCCCTGAATGTGTGACCGGAATAGGCTTCAACCCCTATAGTACAACGGTCCAGGCCTTTAACATACTATAGGTTTGGGCTCCTCCTCTTTCGCTCACCACTACTTAAGGAATCTCGTATTGATTTCTTTTCCTCAGGGTACTAAGATGTTTCAGTTCCCCTGGTTATGCCTCTACTTGCGTAGATAGTTAAGGCTTTTACCTTAACTGGGTTCCCCCATTCGGATATCCCCGAATCATCGCTCGCTTGCAGCTCCTCGAGGCTTTTCGCAGCTTGCCACGTCCTTCTTCGCATCCGGATCCTAGGCATCCACTACAGACCCTTTCTCCCTTGCCCCTTCCTTATTATATCCTCCGGCTTCTCTATTCGCATCTGTTTCCTTATTTTAATTTTAAAGAGCTAAATTGGAGGCAAGGGGATTCGAACCCCTGACCTTCTGGGTGCAAACCAGATGCTCTCCCAACTGAGCTATACCCCCATAAAAATAAATTATTTAATCATTAATAACAAGAATTTTAATGATTTTAATATAATTATTTTTTTACTTTTTATTTTTATTAACTATCAAAAATTTAATTAAATAGTTGTTAATAAATTTAAATATTAATTGGGCTTAGGTGGACTTGAACCACCGACCTCACGCTTATCAGGCGTGCGCTCTAACCACCTGAGCTATAAACCCATTATAAAGTGCCTTTGGCTTTACTCCTTAAAGAAAGGAGGTGATCCAGCTGCACCTTCCGGTACAGCTACCTTGTTACGACTTCACCCTCCTCACCAATACTACCTTCGCTACCTGCCCCCCGTGAAGGTTAGCTCAATAGCTTCGGGTAATATTGATTCGGGTGGTGTGACGGGCGGTGTGTACAATACCGGGGAACGTATTCACCGTGGCGTAGCTGATCCACGATTACTAGCGATTCCGACTTCATGCAGTCGAGTTGCAGACTGCAATCCGCACTGAGGTAGCTTTTTTGGGATTGGCTCCGCATCACTGCTTCGCTACCCTTTGTAGCTACCATTGTAGCACGTTTGTAGCCCAGGACGTAAGAGCCATGATGACTTGACGTCATCCCCACCTTCCTCCGATTTATCACCGGCAGTCTCCATAGAGTGCCCAACTTAATGATGGCAACTATGGATAGGGGTTGCGCTAGTTGCGGGACTTAACCCAACATCTCACGACACTAGCTGACGACAGCCATGCAGCATCTGTGTACCACGCCTTATCGGCCATCAGAGTTTCCTCCGACTGTAAGGTACATGTCAAGCCCTGGTAAGGTTCTTCGCGTACCGTCGAATTAAACAACATGCTCCACCGCTTGTGCCGGTACCCGTCAATTCCTTTGAGTTTCACTCTTGCGAGCATACTCCCCAGGCGGTATACTTAACGCGTTTGCTTCGGTACAGACAAGTCTAGCTCGCCTATACCCAGTATACATCGTTTACAGCCAGGACTACCGGGGTATCTAATCCCGTTTGCTCCCCTGGCTTTCGCCCCTCAGCGTCAGTATCAGCCTAGATGGTCGCCTTCGCCATCGGTATTCCTCCCGATCTCTACAGATTTCACCCCTACACCGGGAATTCCACCATCCCTTGCTGTACTCTAGCTATACAGTATTAGCTGCTCTCCCTACGTTGAGCATAGGTCTTTAACAGCTAACTTGTATGACCGCCTACAGGCCCTTTACGCCCAGTAATTCCGAGTAACATTCGCCCCCTACGTATTACCGCGGCTGCTGGCACGTAGTTAGCCGGGACTTATTCGTTGGGTACTGTCATCCCATTCGGTTATTCGCCCCCAACAAAAGAGGTTTACAACCCGAAGGCCTTCATCCCTCACGCAGTGTCGCTCCGTCAGGGTCCCCCCCATTGCGGAAGATTCTTAGCTGCTGCCTCCCGTAGGAGTCTGGGCCGTATCTCAGTCCCAGTGTGGCCGATCACCCTCTCAGGCCGGCTACCCGTCATAGCCTTGGTAGGCCTTTACCCTACCAACTAGCTGATAGGCCGCAAGCTCATCCCCCAGCGGATTTCTCCTTTCACCTTCCGGCTTCATCGGGTATTACCCTGTGTTTCCACAGGCTATCCCCGTCTGAGGGGTAGATTCTTACGTGTTACTCACCAGTCCGCCACTCGCCAGCTCCTGTATTGCTACAGAACTGCTGCCGTCCGACTTGCATGCTTAAGACGCACTGCCAATGTTAACTCTGAGCCAGGATCAAACCCTCCATACACTTATCTTGTATTTTAGGTTTTCCCTTTTCAAAGGAAATTAACTTGTACCTACTCTACATATTTTAAAGAGCTTAATTGGTGAAATTGAATCTAATTATTTTTTTATTTTTGTCAAGTGATTTTTTAACTTTTTGTTAGATTTTTTATTTTAAATTTTAATACTTAACTATTTTCTAATGTTTTTGAATTCTTTACAATTAATATTAAAATTTAGTTAATGTTATATTAACTTTCTATTAATCCAAAATCACTTGCGAAGTTAAAAATATAAATTTAAATAATTTTGTCAATAACTTTTTTAAATATTTTTATTAAATTTAATTACTATGATTTAAAATAAATTAGAAACAAAATATTGTTATTATTTATAATCTTAAATAATTATATAATTATCAAAACATTATTAAAAATAGAAATTATATCATCTAATATTATTAAAATTTGTTTCTTATATTTTTTTATTATGTCATTTATTAACAATTATAATATATTTATTTATTAAACAATGAATTCATAATTAATTTATACTTTTTATAATTCTAAAAATTACTATAAAAGTAATTAAAAAATAATGCAAAAAACTATTAATATTTATAAAAATAATTCTTGATAAACAACTAAAATCAATTATTATTTTTAAAATAAAATTAATTAAAATGTTTTAATGTTTTTACCAAAGGATTCTAATTAATAAAATTTTCATAAAAATTAGAAGATATTAGATTTTAAAGTTAAAAATTAAAATAAATTTTTATAAAAGGAAATATATGCAAAATGATAAAATTCACTTTATAAAAAAAATTATATTAATTAATATTATACTACCATTTATTGTCTTTCTATATATGAACATTTTTTTAAACATATACAATCCTTATTTAAATTTCCCTTTAAAAGAAAGAATTTTAATTGCTACAATAAAAAATATTTTTATTATTATTTTTATTATTCTTGATATTCCTGCTGCTCTTTTCATAGGTTACTTTTTAAAACCTGTAAAAGATGCTTTTAATAATCCATCTCTTTTTGAAAAAGCAAAAAAAAGAATTACAAGTTTTCCATTAATTATTTTAACTATTTATCTTGCTGCTTATCTTTCAGCCCCTATTTTAGTTTACACAATGCCAAGTAATGTTCAGTTAAATAGATTCATTATAGTATTTATGGTAACTTTTTTTATAGGAATATTTGCTTTTTCTTTTGTTCTTTTTTATTCCGACTTTATTATGTTTAAAGTTAAAAAACTTTTTGGAATTAAAATAATCCAAGAAAAAGATAAAGAATTATCATTAAATATTAAATATATTATATGTAGTCTTAGTATGGCAATTTTAGTATTAAGTATATCATTATGCATTGGTTACTTTTATTACATTAAGGGGAAAGAAGCTGATACGGGGGATTTTGTTTTAAATATTATTATAAATGGCTTTATTATTATTTTAATAGGAATAATTCAATTATTTATCCTAAATAAAAATGTTGAGAATACTATAAAAAACATCAAAATTGCTATAGAATCTATAACAGAAGGAAATTGTGATTTAAAAAAAAGAGTTGATATTGCAAGTTTCGATGAATTAGGTTTATTAACAAGTGATGTCAATAAATTACTTGATTTTTTAAATAAATTGATTGATAAAATATATAATGTTACTATAAATATTAAGGAATCAAATAAATTTTTAGTTAATTCTATTGAAAATAATAAAAATGTTTTTGATTCTTTTATAGAATCTATAAATAAAATAATTGAAGGAATAAGTGGATATCTTGATAATCTGGATAAAACAAAAGTAATAACAGAAAAACTTAATATAAGTAATGAAACAATAAGAGAGACTACTACCAATCAATATAATTCGATTAATGAAGCATATAGTTCAATTAAAGATATGACTTTGAATATTTATAAAGTCGTTGATATTACTAAAAAATCTGATGATGATTTTAAAAAAATCCTTTTAATTATTGAAGAAGGCAAAAATAGCTTAAATGATGCTATAAATAAGATTAAATTAATCAAATCTTCATCAGATGAATTTTTAAATTTTATCAATAATATCTCAGAAATTTCAGAAAGGATAAATGTTCTTGCTATAAACGCTTCTATTGAGGCTGTACATGCTGGTAAAAAAGGTGAAGGGTTTAAAGTAGTTGCATCTGAAGTAAGAAAATTATCTAAGAGAAGCGGTAATATTGTAAAAAATATTGAGAATATGTTAAAAGAGATGAATAACAAAATTATAGAAGGAACAGAAAAAATAACCAATGTTTCAAAAATTATTGAAAACTTTTTCGATAAAACAAAAGAATCTATAATATTACTTAATGAAATAACAGAATCAATGATTAGACAAGAAAATGAAACAAGATTATTTGAAAAATCGAGTCAGGAAGTTCTAAATAACAATCAAATTTTAATTAACCTTGTAAAAAATGGAGAAGAGATAGTAAAAGAAATGAATAAAATTTTTGATTATTTTTATTCTTCAAGCAAAATCATATATTTGCTTTCACAAGATCAAAAAGAAAAAAATGAGAAATTTATACAAATTAACCGTAATCTTTTTAACAGTTCAGAATTATTGAAAAATAGTTATGAAAAATTAGAGGATATTTTAAAAGAATTTTATAAAAATTAAAACTAACCAATAAAATTAATAATAAAAAACAGAATTTATTGACTCTTTTTATATCAATTTTAATTATTTCTCTACTCCCCTATTATCTTTATTAAAACTCTTTTTGGCCTTCTTCCATCAAATTCTCCATAGAAAATCTGTTCCCAAGGTCCAAAATCAAGTTTTCCATTAGTTATAGCTACAACAACTTCTCTTCCCATTATCTGTCTTTTTAAATGAGCATCTCCATTGGATTCCCCTGTTCTATTATGTTTATATAACTCTATAGGTTCATGGGGTGCAAGCTCTTCAAGCCATTTAAGGTAATCCATATGTAAACCGGATTCATCATCATTTATGAAAACAGAAGCTGTTATATGCATAGCATTTACAAGACAAAGTCCCTCCTTAATACCTGATTCTAAAACAGCTTTTTCAACATCTTCTGTTATGTTTATAAATTCAACTCTGTTTTTAGTTTGAAATAAAAGCTCTTTTCTAAAAGTTTTCATAATAACCTCTTATCATTATTTATCTTATGTCTTGCTAATTTTAATTTTATCTTAAATAATTTTCAAAAAAATTTAATATTGATTTACTTTTTAATTATTTTTAATTAATTTGATTAATTTTAATTTAAATTTAATTAACCTTTATCTTATATTTTTTTATAATATCCTGAATTAAATTTTTAAGTTCATTATCTTTTAATTTTTCAAATTCTTCTTCAAATTTTACTTTTATCTTATTTTTTTTCTCTTCTAATAAATTTTTGTTCTCTTTAATATTTGTTATTTCAAAGATAGAATAATTATTTTCTGATGAACCTTCAAGTAAATCTCTATTAATTTCAGCTAATTTTTCTATATCAAAATTTGTAATAATATTAAAATTTACGCAAATTAAGTATAATATAAAAAATAAGTATATAGAAAATTTTCCATTACTTTTTAAATATTCTTTTATTAATGAATTTAAATCATTTTTTATAAAATTATCTTGCAAATATTGATTTAAGTTTTTTATTTCTTTATAGTCATGAAATAAAAATATCAAAATTTTATAACAATGAGCTAAAAAAAGATTGTTAAAGTCTTTTACACTTAAAAATCCCACATAAGATTTATCTAAAAAATCTTTTGAAATTTTTATCTTATTTAAGTGAAAATAAATTATTCCATAATTAATATAAGCAACTGAAATTTGCCTTAAATCATTATATTTTTTCTTTATTTCAAAGGAGATATCAAGATATTTAAGAGATTTATCAAATCTATTGTATCCCATAAGTAATGAGGCTAAATTGTTTGTAACCATTGCGATTCTCGGCTCAGAATTCAATTTTAAAAAGATATCATATGCTTTTAAATAATAATAGTAAGCCTTTCTATTTATTCCAAACTTTTTATATAATACACCTAAATCATTATATAAAATAGCTTTTTGTAATTCATTTTTTTCACAAAAAATTAATGAGAGGTTAAAAAAATATTTTGAAAGTTCAAAATTATTTAAATATAAAAAGCAGATAGCAATATTTTTGCAAAGTTTAATAAAAAAATCAATATTATCCTCTTTACTTAATATTGAAGAAATATTGTTTTTAAAATATTCATAAACATTATATGTATTAATTTCTTTTTCTAAATTATTTAAATCTATAATTTTTTCAAATTGTTGATCAAATTCAAATACAGTAAAATCTCTAAATTGGTTTTTATTAAAATCAAAGTTATCTTTTTTATTAAAATTTAAAAAATTTATATTTATACTATATTCCTTTAATATCTCTTGATAGATAAATAGAAAAAAGATTACTGCCTTTTTATACAAATTTTGAGCAAAATAGATCTCTCCAATTGTTAAAAAAGCATAATTTAAGTATTCACCCCCTAATTTTTTATTTATTATTATATTTTTAATTATATCTAAAGCCTCATTATTATCTCCAAGATAGTTTTTTATAAAACCTATTTTTAATAAAATAGTTTCCCTTAAATAATTATCTCCCATTCTTTTTTTTAATATTTTTTTGAAAAATTCTAATGCTTCAACATAAGACTTATTAAAATAAAAAATATTACCTTTAACAAGATAGTATCTTAAAAGAAATCTCTTGTTTATTTTTTCTTCCTCTAAAGAATTCACTATTTTAAAAACTTTTTCATTGTCTTTAATTTTTAAAAAGTATGAGATTTTTTCAAAAGCTAAATTTAAAATCCTTTCTGAATCTTGAAAATAATTCAAAAATAATTCAAAATTTTCATAATAATCTAATTTATCTGAATAAAATTTATAAGTGAAATCCTCTAAAGAAATCTTTTCTTTATAAAGTATAAAATCTTTACAAATTTTGTTTCTCTCATTGTTTTTAGTTTTATATATGTTTTTATCTTTATTAATTTCAAAAGAATAATTATTATAGATAAATTTGTTTAAAATTTTTATAAAATCATCATAGTGAAAAATATTAAAAAAATCAAGATAATTTGGATTTGAAGAAAGAAAAAAAGATAGAGTAAAAACAAATTTTTCATCAAAACAGTTTAAAAAAGAAAAAAATTGATTTATAAAAAAATAATCACTATTTGAATAATATATTTCTAAATATTTTTCTAAATTATTTAATTCAAATTCTTTTTTTTCAGCAATAATTTCTAAAAATTTAAAAATAATTTTTAAATTCCCTCTATATTTTTTATATATATTGCGAAACAGATCTATTGCATTTTCATTTTCACTAATTTTGAATATTTTAAATTTATTATTTAAATTCATTACATAATTCAATGGAATACTTTTTACTTTAATACTATCTTTTATTAAATTTAGTTTTTTATTTGAAACAAAAACAAAATCATAATTATTATAATTTTTACACAATTCATAAATTTCTTTATATAAATAGGTTCTTTCATAATTATCTATTATAAACAAAGCTTTTTCTGTATTTTCATAGTTTATAAAATAAATTTTCAAATCTACAATAAATTCATCTAAAGATTTATAGAAATATTTTTTTAAATCAAAATAAAAAATAGAGGAGTTTTTAAAATAGCTTTTATATAAATTTATTATTTTATAAATTAAAAATGTTTTACCTGTGCCCTTTTCTCCATAAATATTTAATAATTTTCTTTTTTTTAGCATAAATAATTTTAAGATTTTGATTATTTCAGTATTTCTGTCAAGGATAAAATAGGAATCTATTTTGAGAAGTATATTAAAATAAAGTTGTTGTTTCATCTTTTTTTGCTTTTTCTTTAATATCTTCTTTTTTATAATCAAATTTTTTATAATCAATGCCAATTTCATTAAGCATCTTTATAAATTCATCTTCATTAATTATTTTTACATTTAATTTTTGAGCTTTTTCAAACTTTGAACCTGGATTTTTACCTAAAAGTAAAAAATCTGTTTTGCTTGAAACACTTTCAGTTATTAGCCCACCAAGTTTTTTTATAATCTCTTCTGCTTTAGTTCTTGGATTAAAGTTATCAAAAGAACCTGTTACTACAAACTTTTTTTTATAAAAAGGAGACTCTTCAAATTTTATATTTGCATTTAAATTTTCTCTATATTCAAAATTTAATCCTAAATCCTTCAATTTATTTATTAATTCAATATTTTTTTGATTTGAAAACTCTTCAAAAATAATTTGAACTAATTTTGGTCCAACACCATTAATTTTTAAAAGTTTATCCTCTTCCTTATTTTTTGCTACTTCTAAAAATTTATCTATACTATTGAAACCATTCTTTATAAGTAATTCACATGTTTGTCTACCAAGAGATTTAAATCCAAGTGAGCTTAAAACTGTTATAAAATCATTTTCCTTAGACTTTTCTATACTTTCTTTTATAGCAGAAATTTTTTTCTCACCAAAACCCTCATAATTTATTAAAATATCATAGTTAAATGTATATAAATCTGGAATATCTTTAACAAAACCATTTTCAAACAAAAATGTAACTATTTTTTCTCCAAGAGTTTCTATATTCATCCCATTTCTTGAAACAAAGTATTTTATTCTTTCTATTTTTCTTGCTGAGCAATCTTCATTTTGACAAAAGTGTATAGGACCTATTTTTACTAATAAAGTATTGCAAAATGGGCACTTTTCTGGAAAAATAATAGGTTTTGAATTTGATGGATCTTTTTCAAGTACCTCTTCAACAGCTGGGATAATTTCTCCTCTTTTTGAAACTGACACTGTATCATTAATAGATAATTCTAAAGATTTTATATAATCTTCATTATGTAAAGTTGCCTTTTGAACAATAGATCCTGATATCTCAATTGGTTCAAGTATAGCAACAGGAGTAACTCTACCTCCTCTCCCAACTTGAAAAACTACATCAATAATCTTTGAAATACCTTTTGGAGATTCAAATTTATAAGCAAAAGCCCATCTTGGATGATGAAATGTTGACCCAAGATTATTTCTAAATTTTATATTATCAATTTTTATAACAAGACCATCAACAGGATATAAAATATCTTTTCTTATCTCTCCAAGAAAATAAACAATATAATCAAAGTTTTCAATATGAGTTAAAAAAACATTTTTTAATGATAAAATATAATTATCTCTTTTTATTAAAAATTTTGATAAAGTACTTTTTAAATCATTTTCATTTTTTAAAGATTTTAAATCTATTTCATCAATATTAAAACTATCCATTTTATTTCTAATGTAAACTAAGTTGCTTTTATCATTATCTGATTTTAATATAAAAACAAAGTTATCTGTTAAAAATCCATTTTCTCTTAAAAAATTCAAATATCTTAATGAACTATTCTCTAATATATTTTCAGAACTAAATATATATAGATCATATGCAATAAATTTTAGTGGAACTTTTGCAACTTCACTACTTTTAATTCTATTTATAACTCCTGCTGCAAAGTTTCTTGGATTTGCAAACTCCTCTTCTTCTTCCTTGTTTAATTTTTCAAAATCATCTTTTCCGATAACAATTTCTCCTTTAATAGCAGCATCTATATTTTCTTTAAGTTTTAATGGAATATTTTTTATTGTTTTAACATTTTCAGTTATATCTTTTCCATATTCACCATCACCTCTTGTTAATGCTCTAACAAGGAACCCATTTTCATAATAAAGAACTGCGGAAAGCCCATCATATTTATATTCAATTGTAAAAAAAAGTTTTTCATTTTTAAAATTTTCACTAAATGATACTATGTTTTTATAAAACCAACTCTTAGCATCTTCTATGTTGTAAATTTTATCAAGTGAAAGCATTTCTATTTTATGGGGATACTTGGCAAAGCTGTTATCAAGATCGGAACCTATTCTTTGAGTTGGAGAAAAAGGCAATTTAAATTGAGGATATTGCCTTTCAAGATTTTTTAATTCTTCAAACAATGCATCATATTCAACATCTGAAATTAATGGTTTATTCAAAACATAATAATGGTAATCATATTGCATTATTAAGTTTACAAGTTCTTCTATTCTTGATTTTATTTTACTTAAATCATCATTTCCTTTATCCATAAAAGATTTCCCTTTATTTACAACTTCTTTTAATTATTTTTTCTATTTTGTTTTTAGTAATTTTAATTTTAAAAACCAAATTTTCAACTATTTAGATTGATTTTAATTATTCTTGACTTATTTATTATTTAAATGATAATTTTATTAGGATAAATAGGTAAAAAAAAATGAATATCTATTTTATTGATAATAATGATCAGATTTTTAATCTGATTTTTAATGATTTATTCTTAAAAGGCTTTAAAGTTTATTATTATATTTATCATAAAATTAATGAATTTTATAACTTTCTTGAAAATCAAAATAAAAACGAAGATTGCTTTATTATTTTTTCATACAACAATAATCTTGATATATTGAATAATTTATCAGAAAATATTAAAAATAGGTTCTCATGTGATATTAAAAATCTACTAATAATTTCTGAAAAATTATCAAAAGATGATCTTACAAATATATTAAAATTTAATCCCAAAAAAATATTTTTAATAAATAGTCCTGAACGAATAAAAAATAATATAATAAATTATTTTATAAATTTAAATCAATTCAAAAATGAAAAAAGATTTTCTGAAAGATATGATGTTTCTGAACATGAAATTGAGGTAAGTTTTAAAAATGAACTTAATTTAAAAAATTACCATGGAAAAATTATTAATATTTCTTTAAAAGGTGCAAAAATCAAATTTTATAAAGAACTTGACTATTTCGATAAATTAATCAACAGAGAAAATGAAATAAAGATTTTTTTTAAGGATGACCCTTTCGTTTGTAAAGGAAAGCTAATTTATTATAAAAACAAAGAAAGTGGGATTAAGTTTACTGATATAAAAAGTGAAGAATTTCCTAAACTTGTAAATTTTTTGAAGTTTTTTATTTTTTATGCTTGAAATTTAGCAAGAAGGAGGCAATCAAATGAAAATAAAAAGCAAAATTGTTATATTAATTATAATTTTTTTTATATTATTCATTTTTACAATTTATTTTACCCCTAAAAAGGTTTATGCTGCAAACCTTGAAATACCAATTTTAATAAATATAATGAAATATGAACCAAATGTAGGAATAAATGATTATTTTTATACTGAACTATCTATTTCCGGAGGAATTAAATACAATATTTTTGTTAGTTTTTATTATTTAAGCAATATTTCACCTACCTTTACATTACTTTCAATTTATGCACAAATTAAAGATGATATAAATTTTTTTACATTTTCTATTTTTCATGGACTTTATAAAAAACTATTAGAAGGACCTGAAATTTTCGATCCTTTTCTTACTGCAAACTTTTTAACAACTTCTTCAACAGATAATTTTCAATATAATTATTTTATACATGGTAATGGTGGTGATCTTTCTTTCAATTTTTTAGATGGAAAAATATTTTTATCTTTAATTTTATACCAAAGAACACTTTCTCCTACAAATTATTCAATTGATTTATATTCCAAAATAAGTTTAGCTGAAAATTTAACAATTGAATTATTTACTGGAACTGATTATTTCCAAACTTATAGAGCTGGATTATTAATTTATTTTCACGAGGAGTTTTTTAAATTCAAAATAAATATTGGACACCAAGATATTCTATCCTATAGAGATTTTTATGATTTATATTTATCTTTTGAACAATTTGTAGAGCTTGAGCAATTTTCACAATCATTTATTATTTTTTCAAAACCATATAAATACAATCAAGTTACAATTCATGATTATTTAGACTTATTTTTTTCACTAAGAATTGCATACAATAACATTTACAAAACATTCTATTTAGGAACTATTGCAAAAATATTACTTTCTGGTTTTTCTATTGGTAATTTGGAAATAATCCCTTATATAAATTTATTAAACGGTGGAATACTTTTCAAAATCGCCACAACATTTGATCTATTAAATCCCATAAATTATTTAAAAAATATAACCATTTTAATAGAAACAAGTTTTTAAGTTTTCATATAAACAAATTCTTTAATATCAAAATTTTTTTAAGGTGAAAAAATGGAAAATTTAAAAGAAGACACAAATAAAAGTTTTAATTATAATGTTGAATATAACGAAGAAGATCAAAATGATTCTAATGAGACAAAAGCATTGTCACCTGTAATGGAACTTCTTTATACTTTAAAGGTAAAAGATGTAATGGAAGTAGAGGTTGTTCTTATCAAAGAAAAATGGGATATTGAAAAAGTTAAAGAGATTATGAAATGCTATCACATAACAGGAGCACCTGTTGTTGATAGCGAAAACAAAATTATTGGAATTATTTCTGTTGCAGATCTTATAGATGCTCTATCTTCAAATGGATTACATGATAATGTAACAAAATGGATGACAAAAAATGTTGTTACAATATCCCCTGAAGTCAATCTTATAAAAGCATTTAACCTTATAGATAAATATAAATTTGGAAGAATTCCTGTTATAGATTCAGATAAACATGTTATTGGAATTATAACAAATGGAATTATCATAAAAAAACTTCTTTATCAGATAGATGAGCTTTCAAAAAAAACAGAATCAGAAATAAACAAGTTAATTCAGAAATTAAACATTGTAGAAGAGGTAAAAATAGATAAACCGATAGAATTTAAGTGGCCATTAAAAAAAGGTGATTTTAATAATGCTGGTAAACTATCTTCTGAAATTAAAAAACTTCTTAAAAAACTTAATATTGATAGAAATATTATAAGGAGAATATCTGTTGCAAGCTATGAAGCTGAAATGAATGTAGTTATTCATTCAAATGGAGGTTATGCTTATGTTTATATTGATAAAAATAAATTTAGAGCTGAATTTATGGATGAGGGACCTGGAATTGAAAATATCGAGCTTGCTATGCAGGAAGGATATTCAACAGCTCCAACTATTGCAAGAGAATTAGGTTTTGGTGCAGGGATGGGATTACCAAACATTAAGAAATCAGTTGATTATTTTGATTTAAAATCATCAAAAGATAACCCAACCCACCTTACAATTGAAGTATATTTCCAATAATTTTACTTTTATTTTATTTTTAGTTTTATTTTACTTTTATTTTTAGTTTACTGCTATTTTTATTTTTAGTTAACTTATATTTTTATTTTTAGTTTTATGTTTATTTTAATTTTTTCTTATTTATTAATTTAAGTTTTAATATAAATTTCATACATGAAAAAAAATATCTTATTTTTATCTTTACCACTTTTAAGTCCAATGAAAGAAAAGTATCAAACAAATTTTCAGCTTATACAGTATTATTTCCTTTCACTTTTAAAGGCAAATATTATAAATAAAAATTTTTTTAATCTTATCTTTATCTCTGAAAATGAAATATCAAGCTTAAATAACAATGGAATTATAAATCTAATAAAAGAAAAAAATCCTGATATCGTTCTTTTTTCATGCTACTTATGGAATATTGAAAGAAATTTGTATATCTCCTCATATATAAAGAATAAACTTAATAAAAATATTTTAACAGTCGCAGGTGGGCCTGAAATAAAAGATGATAACCATTTTTTAAATACCTCTTTTTTAAATAATCAATATTTTGACCTATATTTCGATTCTGATTATCTTTATGATTTTGTTCTATTTTTCAATAATATAAATGAGATTTTACAAATTATAGAAAAAAACAAACAAAGAAAAAATCCTATCTTTTATTCCCAACTAAAAAACTTAAATTTTCCAAAAGCTAAACTAAATGAAAAGCTTGAAAAATATGTATTTAATAGATTGGTAAATAATTTAAAAGAGTTTGATTTTAATTCTAAAATTGTTCTTTTTGAAATTCAAAGAGGATGCATACAGAAATGCGAATACTGTCAATATGCAAAAAGTTCATACAATCAGGTTTCTGTTGATAGTAATGAGATAAAAGACTATATAGACACTCTTATAAAAAATAACAAAAAATTGAAGGAGATCTATTTTCTTGCCCCAACCCTTAATGCAAATAGAGAACTTTATAATAATTTAATTAACTATTTTATAAAACAACTATCATCTAAAATAATTTCAAAAAACAAAAATATTGTTTTTAAAAATCAAAAAATAAAATTGTTTGGTGAATTAAATCCTTTTTTAATTAAAGATGAAAAAGAAATTGAAAAATTAAAATTAGCTGGTTTTAATGAAATAGAAATAGGAGTTCAATCATTAAAAAGAATATCATCCGAAAATTTAAAAAAATTAAAAAATTTATTTTATTATTTTAAAAAATATGAAATAAAACCAATTATAGATTTTATTGTAGGACTTCCTGAAGAAGGTTATGATGATTGGGTTTATACTTGCAATTTTCTCGAAGATTTTAAAATGCTCAAATATGCAAATTTCTATCATCTTCTTATTTTGCCTTCAATAAGCCTTAAAAAAAGATTTGAGCAAAAAGGCTTTATTTACCTTAAAGAACCTCCTTACTATGCAATAGAAACAGATAAATATGATTTAAACACAATAAAAAAGTTTTACTCCTACCTTGAATTTGAAAAAAACTTCTCTTATTTTGAAAGTTTTGACAAAAAGAAAAATACATATTTTTTTAAAATTGAAAATTTTAATAAAGATTTAGATAAATACAATTTATTATTTCAAAATTTAAATAAGATAAATTTAGCTATTTTTTATAAAAACAATGATAAAAATGAGATAAATAAGTTTTTAAATTTTCTAAAATTTTTTTATGAAATAATAGAAAACAACAAAGAAACATTTATAAAACTCTACTTTTATATAGATTCAAAAATTAACCTATCAACTATATATAAAATATTATTAGATTTTAAAAAATCTTTATTTCCACTAAAAAATTATTATGATAAATTCCATGAATCAATCAATTTTGATAATGAAATTTTTTCAAAAAGTATAACAATTTTAGGGAACCTTGAAAATATTGATAAAATATTAAATATTTTTTATATTGACTTTGAAATTGGTCTATATATAGAACATCTAGAAAACATTGAAAACAAATTAAGACAAGGGAAAGATATATATAATGAATACAATTTCTATACTTTTATAGATGAAAATTTTATAAAAAATTCAAAATCTGAAAATATAAATGAAAAAGAAGTTTTAAAAGAGCTTAGAAAAATAGATTTTATAAAATTTTTATAGTGCTTTTATACTTTTTTTTATAATTTATTAAACTTTTCTTTTAATCTTTTTTAAATCTTTTTTTATGTTTTTTTATAAATTTTTTAATATATTTTTTACATTATTTTTTATAGAATCTTTATCAATTTCATAAATTTTATAAATCTCTTTATAATCACCAGATGGTGCATAAGAAGTTATCCCATAAGAATAAACTTTGCAACTTATATTAAATTTTCCTAAATTTTTATATATATTTGCAGCAAGGCCGTTGTTTATATTATGATCTTCTGTTATAATAATAGTCTTGGTTTTAATAAGATTTATAAAACCTGAATCTATAAAATTTGGTGTTGAAATATTTACAAGAGTTAGTTTAATATCATTTTTATATTCAGCTAAAAGTTCTCTATATGCAAGATAAGCATCTCCAAAAGCAGGACCACAGGAAACGATAAAAATATCTGTATCTTCTAATTTAAATCTTTGAGAGTCATATATATAATCAGGTTTTCCAAATTCAAATTTATAATAATCTCCGAAATATGGCTTATCATTATTATCTAAAACTATTGGAGTTTTTGCCCTACCCATAACAACAAAATAATTACCTTCATGTCTTGAAATATATCTTACAATATGCCTTGTTTGGTTTGGATCAGCTGGTAAAATAAGTTTTGAATAAAAATAAGATCCTGGTAATGAAATATAATTTATACAATGATGAGTTTTACCATCTTCTCCAACATTTGTTCCTGCATGAGTATAAACAGCTTTTAAATTTGTTCCATTTATATCATTTAATCTATGTTGATTAAAAGTTTCATCAAATCCAAAAATTGCAAAATCAGAAAAGAAAACAAGAGCATTTTCCTTTGATAAAAATCCAGAACAAGTTGATGCATGATGCTCTTGAATTCCTGTTTGATAAAATTTTTCCTTAAAACTTTTTTCAAAAAGATCAGTTTTTACTGAACCTGCAAGATCACAGTCAAAAACAAAAATATCTTCAAATTCCTTTGCTATAGAAACAAGTTCCTCTCCATAAGCTGTTCTACAATCTATTGATTTATCAGCACCATAAAGAGATGATGGAGTTTCTTTTATATTTTTAATTTCATTTATAAAATGAACTCTTTTTTCTTTTCTATCCCAAATTTTTTTCAAATCATCCTTTATTTTACTAAAATCATATTCTTTTCTTAATCTTAAAAGTTCATCTATATCATCTATCTCACCAAGTTCTTTTAATGCTTCCTTTGCAAGATCAAGTGGTAAAGCAGAACCATGATATTTTTCTTTGTTTTCCATAAAACTAACGCCTTTACCCATAACAGTTCTTGCAAGAAAGCAGTAATTGTTTTCTTTATCTTCATAGCTTTTTTTCAATGCTTTATAGATAGTATTGAAATCATGACCATCAATTTCAAATACTTTAAAACCTGCTGCCTCCCACTCCTCTTTTAAATTTTGAGGCATTACAATATCTGTTGAACCTGATATTTGTAATTTGTTATAATCTATAAAAACCGTTATATTTGTGAGATTAAACTTTCTAATAAATCTTCTTGCTTCTGAAATTTGTCCCTTTTGTTGTTCACCATCCCCCATAAATACCCAAACATGGAAATTTAAATTTTTTCTCTTAAAATACAAAGCTTTAGCTGCCGCAGCTGATAAGCCTTGCCCTAAGTTTCCTGTATCCCATTCAATAAGAGGTATTTCATGTTCAACATGACCTGCAAAAGGTGATTTTGCAAGCCTAAAACCTGCATTTACCTCTTTCTCATCTAAAAGACCAAAAGAGATAAGAGCTGCATACCATCCTGGGGATGTGTGCCCATGAGATATAATAAAAGAATCGAAATCTTCACCCTTTATAAAATTTTTTGATAAAATAAACTTCTCTTTTTTCTTTTCTAATAAATTTAAATCATATCCACTAAAATCAAATTCACCATTATGTATCTTTTCGTAATTTTCAAAAATATTTGAAAACAAAATTGTTGAAATATAAATATCAATAGAAGACATGGAACCACCGGGATGTCCCGAATTTGCAACAGATGTCATTTTTATGATATTTGCTCTTGCCCTTTTTGAAACAAGGGAAAGCCAATTTATATAATTTTCTGGAAGAGTTTCAAAACTAAATCTCATAGTGATTCCTTTTAAATAATTTTTAATTTTTAATTTTTTTGAATTCTTAAATTTAATTTTTTAAAAATTTATGAAAATATTAGCTACTTAAAAAATATAGCTCAAATAATATAGTAAGAGTAAGTATATTAGTAGTGAATGTATTAGCAATCAAATTATTAACAATCAAAGTATTCCTGGTATTCTAAAGGTGTTACCTCTCTTGATAAAAGATCAAGTTCTTTTCTCTTTGTTCTTATATAAGCATCGATAAAGTTCTTTGTAAAAACACCACCTTCAAGTAAAAATTGATGATCTTTTTCAAGTTCATTTAATGCATCTGCAAAATTTGCTGGTATAGCTTTAATTTTATTTCTTTCACTTTCTGGAAGATCATGGATGTTTGTATCAAATGGACCATATCCATTTGATGTTGGATCTATCTTATTTTTTATCCCATCAAGTCCAGCCATTAAAATAGCAGGAATAGCTAAATATGGATTACATGTTGCATCTGGGGTTCTAAATTCAAATCTCTTATCATCTTCAGATGTTGCATATTTTGGAATTCTAATAGCTGCAGATCTATTCCCTAATGAGAAAAATAGATTTGTTGGAGCTTCAAAACCTGGAACAAGTCTTTTATATGAATTTGTTGATGGATTTGTTATGGCAACTAATGCTTTACCATGATGCAAAACTCCACCCATGAAATACATAGCTTCTTTTGAAAGGTTTGCATATTCATTTCCAAAAAATATATTTTTGCCATTTTTCTTAACAAGCATATGCATATGAAGGCCAGAACCTGCATCTTGGGAAAGTGGTTTAGGCATAAAGGTTGCAAATAAACCATATTTTCTTGCAATATTTTTTACAATATATTTTATCAAAACTGTGTATTCACAAGCTTTAAATAATTCAACAAGTGGGATTTCTATTTCATGTTGTGAAGGACCTGCTACTTCATGGTGATGATACTTAAAAGGAATGCCATAATATTTCATTGTATTTACAATTTCCTGTCTTACTGCAAAATATCTATCATTTGGAAAAGCTCTATGATAACCCTGTTGTTTAATCATTGGTAAATAACTAACATCATTACCTTTAGAATCATTGTTCCAATAACCTTCTTCTGAATCGATATGATAAAAGGAATAATGACTTTTGCTATCAAAAGAAACTTTATTGAAAAGAAAAAATTCATATTCTGGAGCTACATAAAATGTATCTCCAACATTTAAGGATTTCATATAATCCGAAGCTTTTTTTGCAATAAATCTTGGATCATCTGGAAATTGCTCTCTTGTATCTGCTTCTTTTATATAACACATAAATGATAAAATTTTATTTTGTGAAAAAGGTTCAAAATGCATTGTATCAAGGTCTGGGATAAGAACAAGATCCCCTGCTGAAACTTTTCTAAAACCAGTAACTGATGAACCATCAAAACCAATTCCTTCTTCGAGTAAACCTTCATTAAACTCATCATTTGAAATTGTAACTCTTCTTAATGAACCTTTTAAATCTATAAACTTTAAATCAATTGCCTCAACATTTTCACTTTTAATTATTTTAATAATATCATTAATTTTATTTGACATATTCACTCCTAATTTTTTTAAACTTTATGTAAACTAAAATTAATAAATTTAATTTTAATATCAAGAAAAATTTAATAAAAAATTTGTTGACAAAAATTAAAATTAAAATTAAAAATTTATTTAAAATAATTTAATTTTTATAAAAAATATTTAAATACTTTAAAAATTTATGATTTAAAATTTTACAAACCATTGTAAAATATTTTTATGGAGTCTTTTTAATGGCAAAAAACAACAACAATACTGAATCATTCGAACAGCAACTTTGGAAAGCTGCCGATAAATTGAGAAAAAATATTGATGCGGCAGAATATAAACATGTAGTGCTGGGGCTTATTTTTCTTCGCTATATTTCAGATGCATTTGAAAGTTTATACGAAAAGCTGAAAAAAGGCGAAGGAGAATACAGCGGTGCTGATCCTGAAGATATTGACGAATACAGAGCCGAAAATGTTTTTTATGTTCCGATCAATGCAAGATGGCAATATCTGAAGGGAAATGCTAAAAAACCTGAAATAGGCAAAATACTCGATGAAGCAATGGAGGCAATCGAAAAAGAAAACCCATCACTAAAAGGGGTATTGCCTAAAGTTTATGCTAAAGGGAATATTGATCCCATTAGTCTTGGCGGGCTAATCGATCTTTTTAGCAACATTGCTTTCGACCAGGCAAAGGAAAGAAGCGCCGATATACTGGGGCATGTGTTTGAGTATTTTTTAGGTCAGTTTGCCTTAGCCGAAGGGAAAAAGGGCGGGCAATTCTACACGCCAAGAAGCGTTGTTGAGCTCTTGGTGGAAATGCTTGAGCCGTTTCAAGGCAGGGTTTTTGACCCTTGCTGTGGCTCCGGAGGGATGTTTGTTCAATCTGAAAAATTTGTACAAGAGCATCAGGGAAGAATTAATGATATTTCCATCTATGGTCAGGAAAGCAACCAAACCACCTGGCGACTATGTAAAATGAACCTTACCATTAGAGGGATCGATGCATCGCAAGTGAAGTGGAATCCCG